>ERZ773038.126-NODE-126-length-52027-cov-6.943951_pt1 | contig 52027 bp, 46 predicted proteins | sample MGYA00511665_ERZ773038 | MGnify/ENA primary metagenome ERZ773038 (study PRJEB29015, sample SAMEA2737966) | human oral metagenome | biome: human oral; feature: human-associated habitat; material: dental | place: China | collected 2028 ... | reverse complement strand
GCGTCACACCGGCTATTTTGCGCCCGCCCTACGGCGCGGTCAACGGCGTTGTCCTAGAGCAACTTCGCCTGCGCGGTATGTCGTCAATATTATGGTCGGTTGACACGCGGGACTGGGCTGATCGCAACAGTGACATCGTCTGTTCGCGTGCTGTCGCTGGCGCTCGTCCTGGAGCCGTCATCTTGATGCACGACATTCACCAAACGTCAGTCGGGGCCGTGCCATGTATCCTTAGCGCGCTAAAACAGCAAGGATATTCGTTTGTAACGGTGCAGGGACTACTCGGTAATATGGCAGCAGGAGCTGGGTATCCGTAGAATCGTAGCTAGATGTTGCAGATGCGCGTTACAGCGGCTATTCTGTTTTATCTACCTCAAACACCTTATATTTCGAAGCTGCGCCGCGCACTAATTTTACTTTTGACGACGCCACGCCAAAATGTTTTGCTAATAGCTTCGCCGCCGCCGTGTTCGCTCGCCCTTCAATGGCCGACGCCTTGGTATAAATCGTCAGCGAGCCATCATTGTTCGGGACGACCTCTTCGCGGTGGCGGGAGTTGGGCTTGAGGAGGATGGAGAATTTCATATAGACTAGTCCCGAATAAGTGGTTTTATCTTTTCTTTTACATTATGGTAGTAATTTTCACTCCAAGCCCTCGTGTACTTCTCATAATAGTCACAAATCACTGAACTGTCGTTTTTCTCCAGATCAAACACTTCATCATTATCGTCAATTAGCACTCCGTCAATCTCCATCCAGACAACCAATTCATGAAAATCATTGAAAGACTGAAGCCAACGCTGCGTTTTTGGTAGCGCATAAGCTGACGCAAGTCTGCATGGTTTTTTGTCATAGTAACGCTTTAAGTCGTACAAAGCGTGGTCAATTCTGTCTCCAAATCTTGCAGCTCTGGAGGTATTTATACCGCCAAGTTCTCTTGGGAAAAATATCATCGGAGCTCTTCGATATTGAGCAAAAGTATTGATAAATTGCTCATTAAATCCTTCATGCATACGAATACGGTATGTAGAAATGATCGTGTCCGCAGTACACTCAACACCATTTCTAGTCCTCAACCCCTGCTCATTGATCGGATAGCCATCAGGATCGACATAAAAATGGCGAAATAGCCGCCAGGCTTCTTCGTCTGTACCATGTTTCTGTAGAATTTGTTTCATGATCACTATATCAAATTCAACGATATCTTTATATAGAATCATAAGCTCTTCTCTTTATTATTTGTGAGGATCGGTGAATCAAAACGATATCACCTCCAACTCCCGCGGCAAAATCTCCTGCACTTCGACTGAACCCGCCACCAGGTGGTAACTCTGCAACTGTCGCGGCAAGTCACTCTCAGCACGGCGCCAGTTGATCGGGTGGTTCTCGTCAAAATAATCCAGCAATTCTGCGTTCAAAAAATGCTCGCGCGGCAGATCCACCGAGCCGTCTTGATTGACGATCAGCGCGATCGACAAGCCCGACGTCATGCCATCTTCGTTTTTAGCATACGCCGCCGTCACCAGATGGACCACTGGCTCAAACTTCAACACTGACTGATCGCTCACCTCCACCTGCGTCTGACCGCGACGCGCTAGCTGCTGATTTATTTTTGCTGTCAATTCGTCAACACTTGGCTTACCGTCACCTGCTCGGCAATAGTCGCAACCGTCTGCCGCCTCGACATATTCCAGCAGCAAATCCATATCAACGTCAGTGTCTTTAATACCATGCTGCGACAATTGCTCCACCATTTCATGCAGCGCACCCAGCAAACTATAATCATTAGCATTCCTGGCGGCATCACCGATGCGGATGATGGAGCGAGCGATGGTGATAGGATTTTTAGACTTACTCATATACCTATTGTACCCTGATATTTATCAATCCAGTAAACTTGCTCCGCCAGCGTCATACGTCGCGCGTTTATAGCTCCATTCATTACCGTAACGCTTAGCTTGCTCTAGCACCATGTCAGTTACCAACGCCTGCTGGTCTGGCGAGTAGCCATATTTTGCCAACGTCTTTTTGACGTTAACTTTCAACAGTATTAACTCCTGTTTATAAATTGTTAGAGATCCTAACAACAAAGCAAAACAAAAATGCATACGCACCAGCAAATGCTATATAGAGTAGCCAGGGGCCATATTTAAAAATTGTACTCCATAGTTTAACTTTCTTTTGGTTTATTGACATTTCAGTGGCTATCGTATCGACTCCTTTTTCTAATTCTGCGTAGATGTTTGAAATGTCTTTCCTTGTATTGGCTTCGGGATTATGGCCATGTAGAACATCCTTTTCAAGTGTACACCTGTCTTGTAAGCTACCCAATCTCAACTGGTTAGTTTGATAGAAACCATAGAGCCTCGTAGCTTGACGCAAAAACAATGATATGGCAATACAAACAACAAAAAGCATCATTGCAGCAATAAAGCTACCATCAATATGTGCCTGGCTATTCTTTAATCCAATAAGAACACCAAGGAAAGTAAACATCACTGAAGCTGTACCGCCTGAGTATTTTGCAATCTGATCGAATATATCTATTCTTCCTTCTCGTATATCTTGACTTGATTCATTGAGCATATTCTTGTTATTAATAGCCTGTTTTTGAGCTTCTTTCAGTTGCTGATCTTGCTTTTGATTTAGCTGTATTTTAATCATTTCTTAACCTCGTTACTGTGTTTTTCCAATCTCTCACTGGCGCCACATATGGTACATCAATTTCTGCAAAATGCTGGCGGGCAGCAGTAATTTTACCCCGTTCATTAGTACTCAAGTGATTATCATGAATATCGTCCGAGCCCTTGGTCTCCGCCACAAAGTAAATCCGCCTATCGCCATCAAACGCCACCGCCCAATCTGGATTATACTTGCCAACCGGTGTATCAATCTTAAACCAACCCGGTAGCTTAATATAAAACTTAACGTCAGCATTTTCCTCGAGCGACTTCATAAAGTTGTACTCAATCTCTGAGTCAACCGCCACGTAATCGTAGATGGTTTTTGCCTGGTCGGTCACCGCAATTGCCCCGCTCTTCATCGCTGCATCATACAGGTATGCCTGTAGCTCACCATTCTCAAACAACGTCATGTCATAATACTCACCTGTCCTGTGATATTTAATACCATCAACCGCCAGGCGCTGCTTCACCCGATTAATCGCCCGAACTGTCTCGTCAATAACCTGCTGTGGATTAATAGCCATCTGCTCAAACATCCCCGCCTGATCAAGTACCTCAAATATCACCCGGCGGATCATTTGTGTCCGACGTTGAATATCCGCTAACAAATTCGGTATCTTCACTTCAGTTTGGCGCACCACATACGAGTTGCAACCAGTCTCACGCACCATAAAGCCATTATCATTACCCATAGAATCAATCAGGGTTTTATCATCAGCGATATTCGGTTTACTAATAGCGACCTGCGCTAATTCATTAGCCGCCTTCGTTACCAACTTCTCTGTATCAATTGCCACCCGGTAGGTCGTCTTATGCTTAATTTTATCCCATAATTCCTCAAAGGTCGGATCAAGCGCCCGTGATTTCTGAAACTTGACGACCCGCCGACTGTCACGATTCTTGATTCGTCCGCCAAAGTGGATGCCGGTCTCTTCCTCAATCTCTGTCTGGAGTTTGCGGCTAAACTCTGCATAACTTTCGTTAGCCACTACCGTTAGCACGTTGACGTTATCATCATACACTCGTTGTCCATCAATATTGACCGGCAGGCGCAACCCTCGACCGATCTCTTGGCGCTTTTTCATTTGACTCGACGTTTCATTAAGCGTACAAATCTGAAATACGTTAGGGTTATCCCAGCCCTCACGTAATGCCGAGTGACTAAAGATAAACCGCAGTGGCTCATTTATATCCAGCAGCCTTTCCTTATCCTTCATGATTAGGTTATACGCCGTATCATCGTCCTTGGTGCGACCGCCCTCGCCTTTGGTATCGCGAGAATCCTTCCACTGACCACTCTTCTCTGCCGCAAAGTAGCCATCGTGCACCTCACTCGCCGACAAACCTTCCATCACGCCGGCATATTTTGGTTTAGACGCCACCTTGGCGTACGCCTCCTCAAACCACTTGGCGAATTTACCCTTCCGGACACCGTTCGCCGTATATTCGCGATAGTTCACGACTTTATCGATAAAGAATAGACTCAATACTTTGACGCTACTCCCCAGTCGGCGTTGTTTATCAAAGTGATCGTCAATCGTCAGCTCAATCTGTCGCTTGATGATGTCATCGTGCAGGCTTTCGTCACGCTGACCAACGTAAACCACCTTGCCATTACTAAACTCGACGCAATCATCACCGTGATTGATCGACTCAACATAGTAGCCGGCGTAGACCGAACGCCCCGTCTTCGCCTCCAGGTCATCACCCGGAAATGCCTTGATGATCTTGCGTTGCAAGCCGTACTCGTCACTAGCGTCTACCTCTATCTTGGCGAATGAGCGGGTCTTCGACTGACGCTCCAGCGACAATACATTGATATACGCATCATTATAATTATCCTCACTCTGGACACTATGTACCTCGATCTTCTTGACTAGGCCCTTGTCATAAGCATCAACCGGAGTCAGCCGGTAAAGCAAATTGTATAGATGCTTGTGCGTGGCACTATAGCGCAACGTGCACAGCGGATTAAGACTGGCAATAGCATTCCGCCGTATGTCCGTCTCCATATTCTGCGGCTCGTCGATAATAACTACCGGGTGAGTAGCCTTGATGAAATCGAGCGGCCGACCATAGTCGCTCTGCCGATTCATCACATTCTGCGCCTTAGCGAAGCTATCAATGGTAATCACCATGATCTGCAGAGTGTCGTTCGTGGCAAACTCACGAGCCTGACCGGTTTTCTTGCTGTCCCAGACGTAGTAATCCATCTCCGGCTTACTATAAAGATCGGCGAAGTGCTCCCTGGTGATCGCCAAATTCTTCAATACACCTTCACGGATCGCCACACTCGGCACCACGATGATGAACTTCTTCCAGCCGTAGCACTGATGCAGCTCATGAATTGTCCGCAAGTACACATAAGTTTTTCCAGTACCGGTCTCCATCTCGATGGAGAAGTTCATGCCGTACTTCAGGGATTTATCACTGGTTTCCAGTGGAAAAGTCATCGGGATACTGAAGCCGCCCTCTCTAGTCTCGCTTTTCTTTATACCATTTTTCTCTTGAATTTTATGCGTATTCTTGATTATCTGCGCCACATCTAGCACCAGGCTGTTTCCCTTGGCTATCGTTGCCTCCAAGCTTAACTGTCTATCCTGATCCATATGACGATCCACACCGTCAATGTCTTTTGGCTGGCCAGTAAATATATCCACCACCGCATTGATGGCGTCGATTTGGTACTGTTGGTTGGGGTCAAATTTTAGTTTCATAAATCCAATCAAGCGCCCTTCCTGCTACCCTTTAAAAATCCGTCATTATCTATCTCCGCGGCGGCTTTTCCTCTTGTTAACATATCCAGCAGACTTAGAAACGCTTGCTTCATATCGATCCAGTCAGATGATTTGATCTCTACAGTATCACCTGCTTTGTAGTTCTTTATATTTGCGTCCAAAACCTTAGTACTATTAATAAACTTTTTATCGACCACACCACCCTTATGTACCAGTAAGTGTCTTATCTCAAGATAAAAGCATAACTTCTTCTGAATATCGTTTTCTAGTTTAATTTCTTTATTAAAATAATTTTTAAAATTACTCAGTATAGATTTTAGGTCTTGAAAGTTAGGTTTGTCACGCTCAAGTATTAAACTTCCCAATTTATTGTCAAAATTAAGCTCGTTATCAATAATATCTCTTATCGTTACTTTTATTTCATTTAGTTTCTTGTTTTCCATATTAATGTCTGTTTTATTATTAAAGCTATCTACAAAATAGTCCTTTAGAATTGCCTCTAAAGATGAGACAGCCAAAACACACATTTGAGAATATATTACGCTAAATTGCTCCTTCATAGACTCTTCTTTTATGTTTTCAAGAGAATCAATGTTATTCTGAATTACCTTTTTGTCATTATGTACAAGCTTTTTTGATTCATTTATTACTTTCTCAAGGCATTGCACTGCTTGGTCTCGCATTATCATAGGCGTAGATTCAAGCTTCTCTATTTTTTCAAACCTTGATTTTAGCTTTATTACATATTCATTATCTTCGCTACTGCTCATCGTATCACCTCCACAAAATCCGGAAATCCCGGATTTTCTATATAGTTATTCGGAATTTCCGAATAAGTGGTTATTTCGTCAGTTGTCTGGTTTCTCTGGACAACTAAAGTCTTGTCAAACTTTCCTCTATCAGATAAGCCGTTAATAAGTTTGCAGACAAAGAAATTAATCACCTATAACCACCTCACATCGAGCATACCTGACACACTCGCCACTGTTATTTACACCAAAACATTCAACATAATGTTCGCCAGTATATTTTGTATGCTCGGGGTCATTGCGTGTTTGACCTTTTGTTATCTCTCCACGACGCTTATCCTTATCGAGTTTCTTTGAATTTTGTACTTTCCAATAATATTCTAGCTCTTTTTCAAGCCCATCTATTATCTTAAAATAGAGCTCTTTTTGCTTAGGTATACCCTTTCTCATTCTGGCACGTCTTTGTCTGCGATTCTCAAATTTGTCTTGCTGGTCATAACTAATATCAAATTGATGTGATAAATCAACCACTGATAAACACCCGAAGTCAAAGATAAAATTCTCGCTGGGATCGCGGTTATATTCTTGTGCCTTAAATATATCTTCTGCTTCATAATCATCTATTGATTCTAGCCGTACCAGAACCATATCTTTTGTTTTCTTAATGATACTCTTTTGCCTATCTGTAATAGTTTTTAGATAATCATCAATATATTTACCACGTTGAGCTCTATCTTCTATACAATCTGGATGATTAACTATATTTGATATCTCCGTAAAGAAATAGAATAGAGCGCCTATTAGATCTTCCTCAGGGCTTTCTTGAAACTGTCGAGTAATGACTTGCTCAAGGTGAAACGACTTCAACTTAAGATTATTATCAATATTACGTAACGTCTGTTTCCAATATTTTACAATCTTAACGGTTTTACGAAAGTCGCCATTAGAACCTACTTCTTGAGCTTGTTTTATATACCCTCTAGGGTCAGATGATATCCAAGAACTTTTATCAGTTGGATTCCAATAGGTATTTTTTCTCTCGCTATGATCTTTCACCTTTATAACTTCTGGGACTTTGTACATGTAGTCATCATACTCATTCTTGCTCCACTCGTAGCAGGGTACTATATCTACTGAAAATTCAGCTTCTCCTTTAAGCTCAATCACTACAGAATGATTCTGTACATCTACTCTGTATGAATAGCCATTGGGACAATAATTAGCGTAACTAGACCTTACTAGTTCTTTTACTTCATCTAACGCATATTCTGGATCTTGTAAGTCGTTATTGTCAGACCATTCTCCAATTACATACAAAATGTCCAAATCATGAATAGGAGTTATTGCGGTATATCTTGGATATGATCCGATTTGAATACACTTATTCTTTCCTAATATCTCTTGCAGAGACGAATATACTTTAGATACAGTCTCCCTTTCACGTTCCGTGGGAGAAAGAGATCTAGCAAACTCTCTTAGTTTATTATTTACTTCGCTTCTTATCATAACTCGTACTCATTAAGGTTACTAAAATATCGTTTACTAAACGGCCTCTCATATTTACTAGTACCGTAAATGGTTCTTTATTTATCATTTCTACAACATCAACAGACATTCTCTTATTATTAGCGGGGGAATAGACGATAAGTCCAGCTCCTTTTTGCTTATTTCTTAGTACGTCGTTTATACATTCTGGGAGTTCCCAGTAATCATATAGTATTAAGTCATTATCTTTTATGTCAGCCAGGCTATTGTCATTTGCTACGGTGACATTCTTCTCACGAAAAACTCCAGAATCTACTAAGTCTTTCTTTAAAGTCTGTCCGCCATCATTAGTCGAAATGATCAAAATTTTTCTATACCATCTTCCTAGTCCTAATCTCTTCATTACTAAAAATACGCCGAGAAACCAACCAAAAAACAATGCTATACCACCAAAGATCATCGCGGTTGTAGTTATCATTCCCACTATCTCAAAGAAAAGTCTTACAATTTCCATCACACCACCTCCACCTCTACACCTTGCCGTTCGGCTTGCAGGAGTAGGTTTACTTTTAGATTTATGTCGCCGTCGAAGGACCGGTCGAGGAGGATGATGGATGAAGGTTTGGTGGCAAGGATGGCTATAAATAGCTCCTCTGTCATGGAGTGTGTCAAACAAATAACCAGCTTCTCGGAAGGGATAAAGCAGAAGTTATCATACTGGTCGATCTGCACCAACGGCGAGATGCCGCGCTTTAGCAGGAGCTCAGTCAGCAGGTCATCATCAGTTACATCCTCCTCCAGCGGGTCAAGATTGTCCAGCATCTGCTGGCGAATTTCCTCTGGATCAGAAACCAGCTCGTTCCACTGTTTGAAGTTGCTATCACCCACCCGATACGCCCGAAAGCCAAGGTCAAGCGGAGCATTACGAGAAGCTAACTTGTCCGCCTGGTCAGCACGGATTTTGGCGCCCGCTCGGCGGATGCGCTCACGAGCAATGTCTGCGATAGTGCGGTAGCCAGCTTTATAAGCCTCCGACTTCTCGTCAGTCAACTCAGGCAGCTGCACACAAATCCAGCGACGGTTACCACCGTCTTCGGCGTTGAGTTCGGCGACAGCATGAGCGGTGGTGCCGGACCCAGAGAAGAAGTCGAGGATGATATCATTATTACTAATTTCCGTAGCGTGATAAACTAATCGCTTTATTACATCAGTGGGCTTAACCGTCTCAAACCCATGAGACCCAAGAAGACTAGTAAGCTCCTTCTTAGCACTCTCGGCAGTGCCCATGTTCTTATCAAAGAATCCCCAAAATGGCTCCGTTGTATGATTGCGCTCATTTTCTGGACGCATTTTAATTATAGGTTTTCTATCTCTTATAAATAGGTTTCCAGTGCTTATGTAACTGGCAACTTGGTCTAGACCAAGTTTCCATTGCTTGCCGGCAGGCGGCGTAATCCCCATCACGTCGTATACCATAGACTGACGACCTCGAATACCATTAGCATTCATAACCTCAAGAGGGTATTCTCTATACCTTCCTTGTTCATCTTCAAACGGATATTCTTTTTCGCCTCTTACTACAAGATTAAAACGCCTTTTCGTGTTTCGTGCATATACAAGAATCATTTCGGCTTTTGGTTGTAATTTATTGAAAGAGGTTTCCGTATTTTGAGACTTAGTCTTTGATTCCCAATAGATTTCCCCTAAAAAATTATACTCACCGAATATCTCGTTCATTACTGTGCGGAGATTGTAATTTTCATTATAGTCGATAGAGACGAAGATAACGCCGTCTTGGCGGAGCAGGTTGCGTGCCAAAAAGAGACGTGGGTACATCATATTCAGCCAGTTGCTGTGCTTATGTCCGCCGGTATTGGTGCGCAGGCCATCGTCACGCACGATGTTGCCCTCATCATCGGTGATACCTGCTTCCGCCTCATAGCTACGGCGTGTCTGCTTGAAGTTGTCATTGTAGATGAAATCATTGCCAGTGTTGTAGGGTGGGTCGATATAAATCATCTTGACCTTACCATAATACGCCTTGTGCAAAATCTTCAGTGTCGCCAGATTGTCGCCCTCGATAAACATATTGCCCGTTGTATCCCAATCGACGGAATTCGCCCGGTCGGGGTGGAGCGTTTGGACGGTTTTCTCTTGGATAGTGGCGAAAACATCGCTCTTACCCTTCCAACCGAGCCCGTAGCGCTCACCCAGATCAACCGCCTCACCCAGAGTCGCCTGGAGCTTCTGCCAGTCGATCTTGCCTTCGGTGACCACCTCGGGGAATATCTCTTTGAGCTTGTCGATTTGTTGTTGATTTATGTTGTCGTTGTAGCCGTCCACACTAAGAATACCTCCTGTATATAGCTAATTATACCAGACAAGGGGTCTATAGATGGTTCGTCGTGGTTTATTTTTTATTATTAAGTAAATACAATTTTGTATTAGCGTAAAGCAAAAACTCCTTTTGTCGAATGATTTTATCATAATCGTTTATTAAAGGTCTCAACAAACGAATACCTCCGCTGCCTAATCCTCTACTAGACAGGCCTATATCTTTCCTCATTTCTTTAAAAACGGCTGTCATTAAAACCATAGTACGTAAACCATTTTCCTCATCTTTATATTCACGATAGGCATGCTGGAGCATATTCGAGAATTTATCAAGCACCTTTGGAGACGCGTAAAGGACAGCTTTTTTGTGAAAATTCTGAAGCTCTTTAATTAACCTTTCCTGCTGGGATTTGCTAGGCGCTCCATCTTGTTGTTGAAATTCATTTACTGTTTTCAAAATAGTATTAACATAATCTTTATATATTTCCCTTTTAATTTCAGCATTTCTAGAACTAAATAGCGTTCTCTTATCTAATGAGTATTTAATAAGATAGCCAATACATCCACCAGAGATAATACTTATAATTGATATCCAGTTTTCTGTTGTCATACAACTCCTTTTAAGTTTATATTTATCATTAGCAGATCGATACAAAACCAGTTTTCGTAACAATAATATGATCATTAAGCGTAATTCCAAGCAGTTTCCCCGCTTCTGCCAACCTATTCGTAACATCTTTATCGGCTCGACTCGCCTCCAAGCTCCCGCTCGGATGATTATGCGCCACGATAATCGAGGCAGCGCGGTCAGCGATAGCGTCGGCAAAGACCTCGCGCGGGTGCACCAGGCTGGCGGTCAGTGTGCCAATGGTCACCACCCGCTTGGCGATCAAACGATTGGCGCCGTCCAGCGTCAGACAGACGAAATATTCCTGCTTTTTGTCGCGAATGTTAGACAGTAGTTCGACCGCTTTCTCTGGACTGTCAATGATTGGCTGGTCGCTATCCAGCAAGTACCGCCGCGCCAGTTCCAAACTCGCCACAATCACCGGGATTTTCGCTTCGCCCAAGCCAACCACGCCGCGCAGATCATCATACGAAACATCACCGCCCTTTTGACGCACAATTTTCAGCACTTCGCGCGCAATTTTACCAACATCCGCCTGTTTATTGCCGCTGCCAATAATCGCCATCAGCAGCTCCAAGTCGCCCAGCCGCGCCGTACCGTAACGCGCTAGTTTCTCGCGGGGACGATCAAGTGGATGACGGTCAGAGATTCTCATGAGTACATTATACTATCACTCCGACAACTTCCGCAAAGCGCTTCTCAATCCATCCACTGGCGCTGCATACGGCACGCCAATCTCCATAAACTACTGGCGAGCGACTGTAATTTTGCTTCACCCATTGTCGCTCAGGTTATATCCTGTAATATATTAATTCCTTTCTTAACATTTTGTTATATAATTACTTACTGATTATTCTTATTTTAGATTATAAAATACACTAGAATCCAAGGTCTGGCGATCAGAAATTTATATGCTACAAATCAAAAAAATCCCTCAACGGGACTATCTTTTATATCTCAATTCTCAGTGGCGGAGAGAGAGGGATTCGAACCCTCGGTACGATTTCTCGTACACACGCGTTCCAGGCGTGCACCTTCAACCACTCGGTCACCTCTCCATGGTGCAATTATATCATAGTATGATTACTAAATAGTATAACTCAGTTCTACTATAGTAACATTTTTATTTAATCATAATAGATAAATTTAAAAAGGTTCTACTTAATTTGCTAGAACCTTTTCTCACATTATCAAATTGTAATAAAATCAAACCTGGCTCCCGCGACTGGGCTCGAACCAGTGACCTATTGGTTAACAGCCAACCGCTCTACCGCTGAGCTACGCGGGAATACTAGATTAAGTATACACACCAACCGTAGCGACGTCAAGCATCTATCTTTTATTATTTTTTTCAGTAATAAGCTTATTAATCGCGGATATCAGTTTTTGCGCTTGTTTAGGATCTTTATTATCAGATATATAAGCCACAGTAAAACGGGTTTTATTATTTAAAATAACCTGCTCTACATATCCTGAGTCGCTTACACCCACAGCTGAATAAGCACCGCCACCCACTCGTATCATACCATCACGATATTTATTATTGCGCATAGCGCTCTCAATAGAACCAGCTCTTTGTTTTAATCCAAGTTGGTTAGATGTTAATTTTTGTATAAATAATGACATATCATGAGCAGTAGTTTTTGACCCTTCACCAGTCAATACAGTATCGGTTAATCCGATTGATTTTAGTTTTGCATTTGCGGCATCGTAACCAATCTTAGATAAAAGACCATTAATACAGTCTTTGTTTTGTTCAGTAATGGATTCCGTCATACAATCACTAATTGAAGAATTGCCCGACACTTTATCTGTTGGTTGCAATGTTTTATCTTCGATACCGGCCAGTGCTAAATATGCAAGATACAGACCCTCAAAGCCAAGTGAAGGTAGTTGTAATTTATCATTGACAGAAATTGGTGCAGAACCTTTTCTATCTTCACGGAAAACTATACCTATTTGACCAGGATTATCATTAGAAAAATGCTCTATTAACGCTTTAAGTCCTGTGTCATTAGGTGAATATGAACGATTATATCGCACTTCAGGACCAACGTTTTTTGTACTAACAATAATCTCACTGCCTTCTCCCGCCAAGATTTTATCTACACTAGCAATAGTTGCATCAATATCAATCAAAACACCTGAAGCACCGTTAACCTGTGATATTAATGTAAAATCCTTAGTTGTAATAGTTGTTACACCAGGTTTTTTCTCAACCCTACTAGCTACATTACTTTGTAGATATCTATTAAGCCTATCCTTCTCAACTTCAGCCTTTAATGAAGAATCGCCCTTTTCACCTTCCTTCGGCACAATAGCCTTAAATACCAGCCAGCCTTTTATTGTATTGCCAGGAATTTTAGTGACATTATCACCAGCTTTTATAGTAAATTCGCGAGACAAAATATTATTAAGTTTATCAGCTAAAGCTTTAGCTTTATCATCTGAAATATCCGCAGTAACTTCTTCTATATCTGAACGTACTGTAATTTTTCCATTATTACCAATCCTAGCCTTTTGCACCTCGGCAGCAAAATTAGTAGCATTACAAGTTCCGCCAGATACAGCTTTAACAACAACAAACTGGTTATCCTCAAGTTTAAGAGATGCGTTTTTAGGTTGAATTTTACAATCCGCGCCAAGCTCTTTTAAAGTGTATTTATCGAGCGTAGATTTATCGTATTTATATATAGGCCCATCAATTTTAGATAAGTTTGCAGCCCACCAAAGCGACGTAGGGATAAGTCTCAACCAAAGCGGATATCCAGCATTTTTTAGACGATCATTATTGTCAACAATAATTCCAACTTCTTTAGATGGCGATACCTTGTAAGCAGAAGTAGAGCTACCGAAATAAATTTCAACTTGGACCTTACTATATTCACTATTTAGTTTTTCAATAATTTCAGCTCGACTAGATTGACCAGCTTTAATTCCATCAATTGAAACTCCAGGCGGTAAGGCATCGACGGGGTAAGCCATTTGATAAACGATATCGCCCGCAATAACTAATATAAATATTCCAATTACTGGTGCCCACCAATTTTTCTTAAACCAATCTACAATTCTAATTGGTAGTGGTAATTTATCGTAACGTTTAGCTCTTGGTGGCGGTACGGGAACACGGCTACCACTACTTAGCGAAGTAGATGCTGGTGGTAACGGTGAATAATTAGACTGGAATCCAGGCGCAGACTGTTGATATGGATATGGAGCAGATTGATTCTGGGGCGGATAACCTGACTGCTGTGGCGGATAATAAGGTTGCGTGTAGTTATCCTGCGGCGTGCTAAATTGCCCAGAACTATCGCCACCACTAAAGCCAGACTCAGAATAAACTGGTGGTTGAGGTGGATAGCCTCCTTGTGAAGGCTGATTATCTGGCTGGTTTTGTGGAGGATATGGCGAGTTATTTGGATACATAACAATTATGCTTATAATAACAAAAAATACGAATATTATTCAAGACTAAGTAGTTTTGATACACGCTCAATAGCAGCTAAATCCTGCTTTGCCTCACTAGTATTAACACTTTGAAGATGTTTACATTTACTTGCCAAAATTCGCTTTAACCATTTTTTGTGTTTATCCAACTCCGATGAGACAGATACAATTTCCAGCATTCTAATTCCACTTTTGCCTTTTTTGATATAGCCACGTTCAATTAAATTATCGATATGATTAGCCACTGTTGAGACCGATTTATATCCCATAGCTTTCATTATTTCGCGGTAACTGGGTGAAAAGTTATTCTGTTTTATGAAAGTTTCTATATAACTAAGTAATTCACGTTGCTTCTTTGTTGTTTTTTCACGCATTTGCTAGTTCCTTTTTATTATCTTTCTTTTTATTTGTAGCAATAGTTAAACCAGCAAGACTCCACCAGATTATGCCAATTGTATCATCTGCCCAAACTGGTAAAAACATACCGATTATAGCCATACCAATCCCAGAAGCTAAGACACCAATACTTAGATTATCTCGTTGAAAATATAATTTCCAGAGCACTATACCAAAAACCATCATCTGCAAAACCAAACCAAGAACACCAGTTTCAATTGCCATATAAATATATTGATTTTCAATAATTTTTGGACTGCCAGATAGTAATGAAGGCGAGCCAATACTGCCTAAACCAAAGCCAAATGGATGATTTACGACTATACTTACACCATCAGTCATTGATTGCATATGTCCATGATTTGATTTTATTACACTTGAACTTTCAGGGTTATTATGGAAAATTACGTTTTGTACAAAACTACTTTTTGAATTTAACCCGATTAGTGTAACTAATATTACAGTCACGATTGGCACTATTAATAACAGGCGATGATTTATTGTGCCGTTTTTAGCTTGATAAATAAGTGGAATTATAATAATTGATACAAGCATCGCTAGCCAAGCGCCACGCGAATAACTAAACCAGAGCGCCACAAGAGCGCCGCATAAAACTACAATGCCTAAAATTAAGCAGGGTTTGCTGATTTTTTGATATCTCCGCCAAAATACAACCATTAAACTAATGGCAATTACCGCAAAAGCTCCTAGTGGATTTGGACCGCGCAAGGTACTATTAATTCTAACAAAATTATTATTTTGATCTACTGTTAAATAAGGTTTAATTGTAAGATCAGAATAGCCAAGCGATTTAAGTATGTCTTTTGGTAAAATTGTAGCTTGCAACAAAGCAATAATACAAACCAAAGCAATACCCGCGCCAATGGATTTTAATAATATTTTTTTAGCAGGTGGATATATTTTAACTAAAATATAACAAACTATAAAAGCTAAATAAATTCTTAGATTTATAATCAGTGCCGCAACCTCAGATAACTGACTATTTGGCAATATAGCCAATAAAAATACATTTAAGGCAGCAACCGCTAAACAAACCCAAAGTAATTTATCAGTATATAATTCATATTGAAGCTTCTTTTGCCAAATTATAAAAATCAAAATAATTGCCGCTACACCAAAGAGTATTTCCTTCCAAGATTTTATAATCAAAGCAAAAGATGAAAACGATGTATCAGCAAAAACGGCTATAGGCGCCTGAAAACAAACACCAAACAAAGCAAGAGCAACAAGTCCTGTTGTTAATTTACTAAGCCTATTTAATTGCATAAAATTTATTATAGCACTTGTTTAATTCTATAATTATATCTTAATAAAACCAATTGATTAACAATATTTGATTATTTCATTAATATCTCGGCGGGTTTGCGAGTGCGGTTCTTTATTGCCGTAACCCAGAGCCAGCATTACCACTGGCAGATCTTTCTCGCGGTCAATCAACTTAAGTTCTTCCAATATTTCCGCAAGTTTATCAATCGAGAATCCTTCCATGGCGCACGAATCAATTCCCCGCTCGGCTGCTGCCAGCATGGCAAATCCCAAAGCGATATACGCCTGGCGCGCCGCCCATTGATGGAGTTTGTCGTCGTCGCCCAGAATCTTAAAATCAGTCTTCGCCCATTTTTTCCAAAACGTTTTATAGCCAGTCCTAACAATTGCGTTCATCTGCGCCACATCGCGCAGCATATGGTCAATATGCCCGTCCTTTCGCGTCAATTCCTGTCCGGTTTTGGCAGTAAAAATCAACAGATGGCTGGCGGTAAACCTCGCAGCGTTAACGCCGGCAGCTTTTTCAATCCTTTTACGGAGATCGGCGTCTTGCGCCACGATAACATTAAACGGCTCAAACCCGTACGATGTCGGCGCCAGGCGAATCGCTTCTAAAATTAGCTCAATGTCTTCATCGCTAATTTTCTTTGACGCATCAAAACTTTTCATTGCCCGCCGAAATCTCAGCGCCGACTCAATGTCTTTTATTGCAATGTTTGGTTTAGCCATAATCCCTCCATTCATTCTTATTATATCTTATTTTTAACATCCAAATCTTTATACAGGTCTAATGTTTGCTTGCAATCGGGGTAATTCGTGCAGCCCAGGAATTCACCATACCTGCCGCGCCGCCGCACTAAAAAGCCGCTTTGGCAAGCCGGACACAATATCGGCTTGCTGAGAATTTCAATATTGTTATACGATTGATTGCAATTTGGGTAATGCGAACAGCCAACAAAATTCTTACCCATCTGGCTATTTTTACGAATTACCAGCCTGCCAGTTTTACACCACGGACAATTAACCAAATCCGTTTCGCCGTACCGCCCTTGAATCAGATAATTAGAGTATTGCTTAATCTCCTTGGCAAATAACGATTCATTTTCTGACACCATAAGATACACCTTATTCTTCGTCCTGGTGAGCGCCACGTAAAACAAGCGCCGCTCCTCGGCAAAACGGCAGGCTTCCGGCGCGCTCAAAAGCAGCGATATTATCGGATCATCGGTTAGTTTATTTGGGAAACCATACAAATCATTTTTCAAATTCAAAACGATCACATTGTCCGCTTCCAACCCCTTTGATTTATGCGCAGTAATAAATGTAATATTAACACCTTCAATCCCAGCTATATTTAATTCGCCAGTAACCTCGTTATATTTTTTCACTTCTTTTCTGAGCTGGTTTTTGATAATTTTTCCCTTATCATCCCTCAGGCAAATCACATAATCTAGATCAAAGCTATGCCGCCCCAATAGTAAAATCCGTTTATCCTTGCCGTAGTTACGGGCAATTTGGCGAATCTGATCGACCAGCACCGCAAAAGCATTATTCTGATTGTACGACATAAATTCTACTGGGCAATCCAGTTCCTTGGTAGACTTGGGATTTTTAGCCAGCTGCTGCGGATTTTGCTGGATGAATTTGGCGGAAATATCAATCAACTGCTGCGAATTGCGGTAAGTCCTTTCAATGAATAACTTTTCATGCTCGCCAACAAACTTGCCAAAATCACTGAACAGCGAAATATCGCTGCCCGTAAATCGATAAATTGATTGCCAGTCATCACCGACGCAAACCAACCGCGCGCCCGAACGCTGGCGAATTTCCGTAATCAACTTAAACCTAGCCGCCGAAATATCCTGATATTCATCAATGATGATATAGTCATACGCTTTGGCGGCGCCCTTTTGCCGCACCAGATTAGCAGCTTGATTAATCATGTCGTTAAAATCAATCTCGCCGCGCGCTGATAAAACAGCGTTATACTTATCAATAATCGGCAGCGCAAAATCTAAAAACAGCTGCCGGCGAGCATCTAAGAATTTGTTGTCGGTTCCGCTGTCTTCTATAAATTTTCGCAAACCATTGGCGGTCAACCCCCGCGATTTGCTCAAATTGATAAAACTAGTAATTAAGCTAATAATCTCCGCGCCAAATGACGAATCCTGCTTGATAATTTTATGATAAATCTCCTGCTCGCTCAGTGGCTGAAAGGTAACGCCCGATTTCTCCAACATTTCCCGAAGTTTATCCAGCAAAATATTATCGCGATTATACCACGAGTACGTCTCTAAAAGTTTGGTTCGATACAGTCGGTGCTTGACACGTTTTTTATACATAGATTTCAAATATTGCTTTTCCTGAAACTCCGATAGCCATTTGGCGCGCCCATGCCTATCGATACCGAAATGCTCCAGCCAAATATCATAATCCGTCAGATAAAAATCCGGCCGATACATATGATCGCCGTGCGGATACGGTTTTTCATATTCATAATTCACGCCGTTTAAGAATAAGAAATTAGCGATCATCAGCTCCTCGACGCTTTTAACGCGCTCGCCAGAAAACGTGTCAAGTTTGTTTTTACTAATCCGCTGGCTACCGGAAGTATTGGCATAATATTTCGACTTTAACGTCTCAAAATCTATGCCGTTTTTAATATCAAGCTTCTCGCCAAGCGAATTAAACGCATCATTTTCCTCGGGAATATTCAGATAGCAAGCCATAAATTGAATGAACGACCGCAGCGCAGAATCGTTATATAAGATGTCATTTTTCAAAAATTGCTTGATAGTTTGGTGCAGCAAATTCTCGTTAGCAACGGCCGGCGGATTCTTCTGAAAATGCTTGATATAGTCATAGCCCAGTTTATGAAAAGTCGTCGCCTTGGTTTTCAGGCCCAAATTACGCAACCGCTGGTTTAGCTCCTCGACAGTTTTGCGAGTAAATGACAGTAGAAGGATTTTTTCTGGATCAATATTCTTTTTCTCAATCAGATATTTGACTTTTCCTAAAATCGTCAGCGTTTTTCCAGAGCCGGCGCCAGCGATAATTAGGTTGGAATACTCATCGGTAATGATCGCTTGCTGCTGCTGATCGTCCAGCGACTTGCCTTCAATATCGTGAAAGAACTCGCGGTTGAGTTGTTTCTGTGCGGCGACATATTTCTGGTTGTAACTTTTAATGAACTCGGCAAAGTTTTCATAAAGACCGTTAAATTGGCGAACACGCGACTCCTTTTTATAATACTTAGATTTTCCCTGAAAGAAGTTATGAGTTTTTTCGTATTTTTTGAGGATTTCGTCGCGATTTTTCCAAGTTATGTAATCATCAAAGCCGTCGGTTTGCGCCAAAAACTCATCAATATTTTGCAAGTGTTTGAGGAATTTTGGATTATGATATTTTTCGGCTTCTCGTAATCTATGAACGCGAAAAATTTTAACAACAATAAAAATAGCGATAATGAATAAGAGCGCCGTTACCCCAGCCATCAACTGCTCGCTCGCTTGTTTTTTAGTATAATCTGTTGCTGCCTAGGCGTAAATCGCCGCGATTCGCGCATTTTTTGGTAAGCTTTGTTGCGCATCCAGGCGTCAATTTGCCTATTTTCCAGTTCAGCCAGCGTTTTTTCAAAAAAATTCACTGCCGCCGTGGCATACAGCCAGGCCAGCGCCATTTTGACATAGTATCCGTCGCTTGTAACTTTTCGCAGCGCTGCGAAAACCTGATCAATGTGTGTTTCATCTAGAAAATTAGTCATCAAAGAAACCACACCATAACGCACCGTGAACTCAGCTTCACTCTGCAAGCATTCCAGTGCAAAGTCCCACCATATTTCACCAGCAAAGCGCCGCTTTTTCTCAACAAATATATCAATGTGCGCCCACGAATCAACGTGCGGCAGGTATTGCTTAGTTAGGTCAATCGCCACTAGATCATCAAGACGAGCATGCGTAATCAGCAGCCCGCACAGCAGCACGTAGTCAAATGATTCATTTTGTGCCGTTAGTAATTTGCTAATGTCCGCCGCGCTCATATCAGGTGCCAATTCCCTCGCCAACCGCCGCAAATCCGGTACGCGCACGCCGATGACCTGCATTTTGGTGTTGACGATGCGCTGGTTAAAGGCAGCGTAGGATTCGTTGCCCTCAGCAAGCTTTGCTATCTTAAACGAGACATCACAAGTCATATTATGAGTATAGCGTATATTATTTAAATTAAAGATAGCCACTACCTTATAAATAATACAGAAACTCACGCTGATCTATTTAAATGGTCGTAGTGATTGTAAAATTATCAGCGAGTTGTCTATTAACAATCCAACTGTATTATTAAGCAACCAGACCAGTGATTTGTTTATCAAATAATATCAAATTACGAAAATCAAGTTATATTTAATATATTTTATGATAGTTGCCTAAATTAGTATAATCTACGTTAGATCTGACTTTTAATTAGTTTCCCTATATAATATATAAGAGGAGAGAATATGAATATTAAGGATATTTTACTCAAACCAGTTAGTGAGTTGACTATGGATGAACAGGAACAGGCTGCCAAGTTTCTTAAGGGTGCGTACCAAGACTTACTTGAAATGGTAGATGGACGTACCAAAAACGAGAAAGACAAGGCTATTGAAGCTTTAAGTTTTGAACAAATAATTGACTTAGTTATAGAGTATCGTAATGGACGAGATAATTAATCTAAAATAAAGACTCTCAGTGTGTTATAGTTCCCTAACAATTTAGATATTGGTATAATACGCCTGGATTCCAGTAGGCTTGAAGAGTAGTTATAGTTCCCTAACAATTTAGATATTGGTATAATCCGGCCTGCTCAAGATGCCCCTCGTGCTGCGTTATAGTTCCCTAACAATTTAGATATTGGTATAATATCCTCAGTGAACGTCTGCGCGCCAACTGTGTTATAGTTCCCTAACAATTTAGATATTGGTATAATTGGTTTATTGCTAAAATATAAAACATTCATGTTATAGTTCCCTAACAATTTAGATATTGGTATAATCTAACCACCTCTTCTACCATATCGGCAGGGGTTATAGTTCCCTAACAATTTAGATATTGGTATAATTGAATGTTTATTCCAAAGCCTAGACTTTTAGTTATAGTTCCCTAACAATTTAGATATTGGTATAATAACTCATGGCGGTGCTAGAAAGGGTAGTGGGTTATAGTTCCCTAACAATTTAGATATTGGTATAATATTTTATTGGAAAATTATTTATAAAAACCTGTTATAGTTCCCTAACAATTTAGATATTGGTATAATTGATACTCCTAAAATGAAAAACCTCAATATGTTATAGTTCCCTAACAATTTAGATATTGGTATAATTGGAATAATGTTTTTCATTCCTCTTTCTTGGTTATAGTTCCCTAACAATTTAGATATTGGTATAATTTTGAGTCGGCTCACAAGACAGATTTATCAGTTATAGTTCCCTAACAATTTAGATATTGGTATAATCAGCAATAAGATTGCTAAAATGCCTACCTAGTTATAGTTCCCTAACAATTTAGATATTGGTATAATGCACCGAGATCGCGTTGTAGATGTCGGTGAGTTATAGTTCCCTAACAATTTAGATATTGGTATAATGAAATCTCGCATCACCCAGCGTTTAGCACTGTTATAGTTCCCTAACAATTTAGATATTGGTATAATAATTTATCGCTTGCTATGCCTGTATATAAAGTTATAGTTCCCTAACAATTTAGATATTGGTATAATTTTCGGGGTATGATTTATGATCAGCAAATTGTTATAGTTCCCTAACAATTTAGATATTGGTATAATAAGCCTGGATTCCAGTAGGCTTGAAGAGTAGTTATAGTTCCCTAACAATTTAGATATTGGTATAATACTTCCTCAAATCCCCCTCTGTTACGAGGGGGATTTTTGGTTAGAAAAATGCTAGTTGGCCGACAGGAACGGCCTTTTCCTGAGTAGTTTTTTCACCGACGATAACGTGCATGTGCGTGAATTGATGTTCGGTCAGATACAGTAATCGCACTGATCCGCTGTCTGGTGTATGATGTTTAACGCGCGTCATGTGTTTTTCGGCGACATCGCGATTTGGGCACAATCGCGTATAAACGCTGTATTGCAGCATATCGAAACCATCGTCAAGCAAGAACTTACGAAATTGCGTAGCGGCTCTACGCTCAGCTTTAGTATTGGTCGGCAAATCGAAAAATACTGCGACCCTCATGATTTTATATGACATCCCTTCCCTGTTAGGAGGCGATTTTTGGCAAAAGAAGCTTACGCGCCTCCTTTACCTCGATACATTCGATAAAGCTTTCAACTGTTCGCTCAACCGCATGCTTTATCATAAACTTCTTACCATTCATTATAACATAATAATTTAATATGTCAATGATAAGCTGTCGATCATGTTTGGTGAGACTGGCGTCACGGTCGCCAACATGAAGTGGGGCGACTTTTTCTAGGACATATAAGTCAACGGCAGCACGATAGGGCTCTATCAAGTCGTCAGCTAAATTAAAACTATTAAGCTCGTTGTGGTGAAAAATCCCCTGTGAAGCGACTAGCCCGCGGGCGGCGATATGCCGAGCTATGTGACTGCGCACCATCGCGTAGCCATAATTGAGCGCGGCATTATGCCAAATTGGTTTGCGACGTGTGGCGTCGTCGAGTAGCTGGTCAAAATAAATGCGAGCAGCGATTGATTCACGATTGCTAGTGTCGCCTGATTTGACATCGCTAATATGGGTGCGTAAGGCGGCATCGTCTAATCCGATTGACCGCAAGACATCGGCTTGATTGGTAATTTTACTGATAATAATTTGTTGCCACAACTGTTTTTTGAGCGGCTGACTCATGGCGAGTTGCTGACGTGAAACTTTGGCTTGGCGCGAATGTTGTGAATACGGTAGAAGTACGCTAGCTGGTAAGTGCTTTTCGTCACATATTATAGTCGTCGTACCCTTGGTCGCTAGTGCTGTGAGTAGATTTGTAGTTGTGGTAATACCATAACCGTCCAGAATGAGTGAGTCGATATCCTCGATTGGTAAAGTTGCTTCGACATCTTGCGCAATTACCAGCTGGTTGTCGCGCAAACTTAGCCTGGCGGGATTTTCGATAGCTACGACGCGCCAGGCCATTTATAACCACCTGTAGTTATCGCCGAGGATGGAGATGTCGTAACGCTCGATAGCTTGAGCATTTTTGCCATAGACTTGTACGAAAGTACCTTGATTTTTTCCTGGCGCATAGTTTGGTAATAGCTGCATAGCTCCATTAGCTACGTTGTACTTTACATAATATCCCTCTCGTATCTCATTTTTAAGATAAATTCTCACATAATCATTCGGATACAACGAACAAACCTTAGTAAATGTTTCATCTACATTGGTAAAGTCTTTCGGCGCCGGTAGTATCTTTGTTGGCGTGAGCTTATTTTTGCCAATTTGATGAGCGTAAACTGGCACAAAAAAGTGTTCAATTTTCCCCTTTTTATTCGGCTTTTGATAAACGTCAAGCCGTACCATAGATCCGTTATTGACAAACGCTTTGCCATCGTTGATATAAAAGCCGCTCGGTTGCGTTGAGTATACTTTAATGGTTGAGACTGGCGACAGTTGGTTACCGTTTTTGTCGAATTTTTTGTCGTTTTTATAAATAGGTTCAGCAAAAGCTTTTTCGGGATTGTTGTCATGGGTGTCTAGCCTCTTGAGCAATTTATCATACAGCCATTTATCGGATTCTTTAAGTACGGAGTTCTCAACGTCTTTTCGCTTAATTTTGTTTAATGGCATTCGTACGGTTCGCTGATCACTATCTTTGACCTTTGGTGAGCGAATGGTTTCTTTGTGAGCTCGAGCGGTAGCTTTGCGGCGTGGCATGCGCGAAACGAAAATTGGCTTTATGCTCAAGCGGAACTCGTCATCGTAATTATCAAGTCCGCGTAGCTCATTTTGTAATGTGGCGATATCGGTGTTGAGGGTGCGCTTCATAACTTCCTTGCCAAAGTTATCCCATGGTTGAGGGAAATGTTTAGATGACAATACGAGGATGGCGGCTTTACGTCGCTGTGCTTTGTCGAACTCGTCTTCATCGGTGATTTCGCCAGTGAGCTTGTCGGTTTTTTCTTCCATTGTTTTGGTCACCGCGAGCAGTGCTTTGATTTCGTGGTGTTTGGCGTGCAAATTCGCCTGCATGACAATCTTCTGATCGATTGCCGCCACAACTGCCGCGTCCTTGGCGTGATGTAGTACATCTTCGGCGCGATCTTTGGCTAATCCCCAGCGTTTACGCAAATATGCTGTTGTTGTGCCATTCGGCGCGATGACGCGCTGTTTTTCTTCGCCTTCGGCAAAGTCAACATTCTGGCGCAAATAATTTTGGATAAATCGAGTAATGTATCGAGTATCGTTGAGGGCTCGTACATTCCAGCCGTCATTTTTGTAGTCTTGAAGCAATAGATTTTGTTTCTTTTTCATGGCGTAGCCGTTATACTTGTAGTTCGCAGCATTATTGGTTTTTATTTTCTTTTTCTCTTCCTTGGACGTATTTTTATCTGCAGTCTCAAACTCACGCGTTTTGTATATCGATTCCACTCGAGCTACATACTCTTTCCAGTGTTTCTCATCTGTGCCAAAATATTCAAATGGCGTTTGATTACCCTTCTTTTGATTTTCCTCAGTTAATACCAGAACTTTGTTCGTCATTCCATCGTTATTGGAACGCGAAAATGGTACGATATGATCAACTTGGTAGGCGTTGTCGTCGCGCAGCATGGTTTCAAAATCAATTGACTTTCCAGAATACAGGCAGACGCCGTTTTGCTCGCGGTAGAGTTTAATCTTGACGATTTGCTGACCATTAAAATCCGCATTCTTATTTAATGGCACGTTAAGCTCTTTAAGATGGCTAAAGAGCTGTTTACCACCCTTGGTTTTAGGCGATGCCTCGTACCCGTCTGTAATTATTGATTTAATGTCTTCGTTGTATCCTTGGTTTTCGTCGTTTTCTTTTTTAATCGCATTGCGGTCCTTAAAATTTTTCGCCAAATCACGGGCGGTTTCGACTTTGATGAAATATGACTTACCGTATTTACGCTCAATAGCACGAACGACCTTCAGGGTCTGTGTGATGGCGCGTTTGACGACGGGGTTGGTAATTTGCTCTAGGCTGGCAGATTGCTTTTTGAAGTCATATCCAGCCGCCTCGCAGGCTTTGTCATAGGTCATGCCTTCGAGAATGTGTGGCGTGATTCTTTGTAGAGCTTTGATCGATAAATGTCCGAACGCCTTGAAATTGGTTGGCTTAATTTTGACAATAGCCTCTTTGGCTTTATCAGAAAGTGGCAGTGTGTCTAGCTCGGCGCGAATACCTTCGTCGGCTTTTTGTGTAGTGAGGATATAGGCGATTTGGTTGATTGCCGATTCATTATCAATTTTTGCCCAATCTTCTGGTAAGTCTTTCAGCGCTAACCTGATGTCGCTATACGCTTTTAGGCCACCAAAAGTATTGTCTTCGCCGAATTCGTCACCTTCTTTCTTCTTACCGCGTACGTCTTTTGGCACGTAGTCTTCACTAATTCCTGCCGTGCTGCGCACTTTTTTATACGTTAAACTTTTTTGACTTTTGGCCAGCTCAATAACTTGTTTAATTTGTTCCGGAGATAGCCTTATTTCTAGATTTTCACGCTTGGCCTGGCGTTTGCTGGCATCACGAGGAATGAAAACGAGGTGTGATAAATCGCTTGCCAGGCGAAATACCTCGAAACTATAGCTGGCTTTTGGCGCTCTCTTCTCGCCATCTTCAAAAGTACACTTGCCGACCATCTTTTCGATTAGTTCTTTGGTCATAAATGGACGTTGATACATGATGGCGCTGACGTTGGTGACTTGTCCATCGTCAATTCCGTAAATCAATTCATTAATAGCTGGTTCGGGGACATTTTCCAGGGCGTAGTTTCGCTGGGTTTTAATAATAGCTTCTAGCTCACACAAAAAATCATCGCGCGCAAAACTGTTGGTATAATCGTCGCGTTTATTGCGCTTATGCAAAGCGAATTTTTCATCACGACTCAGCGCTTCGCCGACGGTCGTGTAATTGTTGTCGGCGAGGAATTTCTCGTTAGTCTTGAGTGCGCTGGTTACGCGGCCACCTTCTTTGTCTGACTCTTCCACGACCTTGCGGTTTGATTTAAAGCCGCGTCGTTTGGCAATCTGATATAAAACTTTGAGTAATTCTTCAGGCGATAGCTCCTCGGTGAGTGCTTTTGATCGCAAGACGTATATATCTAATTTGTTGAAATCAGACTTGTAATCTAGGACTTCCTCGACTCGATCTTTAGTGAGGATGTTTTGATCGACGAAAAATTGCTTCAGGTGGTTTAGGCGCTGACGACGACGTTTCAGGCGGTGGCGAGCTGAACGGGCGTCGCGTCGCGGTTTAGCCAGCGAATCGCCGTTTTGTGGGTCTTCCGGTCGCTCAAATATCCGCACCCCCAAATCATGAATACGCTCCTTATCCAAGTCCAGTATCGCCCAGCCGACTGATGAAGTGCCAATATCTAGCCCTAGCGAATATTTTTTCGGTAAATATGAAGAGTTTTGTGCCATAAAGAAGCCCCTTTTATAATGTCGTTGTTGATTATATTATATAATCAAATGATAATGATTAAAAGTATAAGAGGAATCGAAACGCACAAAAGATAATCCGCCCAACGAGTGAGCGGATTAGAGCTTTGCTTTAGATTCACAATAGAACTCTCAACCGTAGCTGCACGATCAAAATCGTCGCCCTAAGTTGCTAAATTATTATAGAAACCTAAAACAATTTAGATATTAGTACAATCCTTACTTAAGGGACTGTAATTCAAATATATCACGCTACATTTTAAATGGCAATATGGATCTTAATTTAATTTTTTATTCAACATCTTAGTAATTTCACTTGTTTTAGCAGCTATATCCTTTCTTGCAACTAAAACACCGTCCGGCGTATTAACCACAACAATATTATCTAATCCGATAACCGCGACTGGCTTATCTGGCTCTTCATTACGGACATAAGCCGTATCAGTATCTAAAATATAAATATTTTCGCCTTTGCAATAATTACCCTTTTCATCTTTTATAAGGACGTCGTATAGATCTTTAAAATTTCCAATATCCATCCAATCAAAACTAGCCGAAATCATAAATAAGTTCGACATCTTTTCGATCAAGACTGTATCAATTGCTTGAACATCAAAACTAAGATATGTTTTGTAATATTCCTCACTAGCGAAGTGAGATAAGGATCTTAATTTATTGTAACCTTCCATCAAAGTGGGCGCAAATTGTTGCATTTGTTTTACAAAAATATCAACTGACCCAACAAAATATCCGCCGTTCCATAAATAATCACCAGAAGCAAAATATTTTTTAGCGGTTTCGTAATCAGGTTTCTCCTTAAATGATTTTACCGTATATGCATTATTACTTTTATCGGTTAAATCACCACATTCAATATATCCAAAACCAGTTGACGGTGAAGTAGGTTCAATGCCAACTAGCGCGATTGAATCATTCTGCTGAGATATAGTAGCCGCCGATTGAAAAGATTGCTTAAAGCCTTTAATATTACGGACATTATGATCGGAATGAATAAAGGCAACAGGTTCATTAGTTTTATGATGGCGTGCAATATAATCAAGTGCAAAAATAATACAATGTGCCGTACCTCGACGCCCTGGTTCTATTAAAAAGGCATCACTAGGGAGTTCTGGAAGTTGATCGCGTAGTTTATCTGCATGACTAGATTCAGTAACAATATATACCGTATCCCCTAGTATAGAGGCACGATCATAAGCTTGCTGAACCATAGTTCGTTCGCTAGTTATAGTCAAAAGCTGTTTCGGATTGTTTGGCGTTGAAAGTGGCCATAGTCTAGTACCAGCGCCACCAGCTATAATTACGGTTATCATATTTACATTATATAATAGTAGTTACAATTACATTATAGAAAGGATTCGTTTTATGAAGATTTTACTTACTGGTGGAACTGGATACATAGGTTCACATACTGCAATAGAGCTTATAGAGAATGGAAATGATATAGTCATTGTTGATAATCTCTCAAATTCATCAAAGGAAGTTATTAATAGGCTTAATAAAATTACTAAAACAGAAATTCCATTTTACGAAGCTGATATTCGTAATAGATCTAAGTTAGAAAAAATCTTTGAAAAGGAAAAGCCTGATGCTGTAATTCATTTTGCAGGACTTAAAGCAGTTGGTGAATCCGTCGAACAACCTCTTAAATATTATTCAAATAATCTAGAATCAAGTTTAGTTTTACTTGATGTTATGAGTAAATTTAATGTCAATAAAATAGTATTCTCTAGTTCAGCAACAGTATGTGGAGTACCAAAAAAATTACCAATTACAGAATCTGATCAAGCTGGTGTCGGCATTACTAATCCTTACGGATGGACAAAATTTATGATTGAGCAGATATTAACAGATATAGCCGCAGCTAACCCAGATTTTGAAGTTACTATTCTACGTTATTTTAATCCAGTTGGGGCACACAAATCTGGTTTAATTGGCGAAGATCCAAATGGCATTCCAAATAATCTTTTACCTTACATTACTCAAGTAGCCGTAGGAAGACTCGCAAAGGTTGGTGTATTTGGAAATGATTACGACACTCCAGATGGTACGGGTGTACGCGATTATATACACGTGATGGATTTAGCATCAGGACACACAGCAGCCTTAAACCACAGTAAGCCAGGTGTTGCAATTTATAATTTGTGTTCAGGTAAGGGTGTCTCAGTATTGGAGCTAATCGATGCATTTAGTAAAGCTGCAGGAAAGCCAATACCTTATAAAATAATAGATAGAAGACCAGGTGATATTGCCGCTTCTTATGCAGACGCAAGTAAAGCTAAGAAAGAACTTGACTGGCAAACTGTTTATTCTATAGAACAAGCTTGTGCCGATAGTTGGAAGTGGCAGTCAAATAATCCAAATGGATTTGCAGACTAAAAATATATTTTAATATATTAATTTGTTACAATATAAATATGACAAAGATGCTAGTCACGGGAGGCGCGGGATTCATTGGCTCGAATTTTGTGCATTATACCGTCAAACACAAGCCAGAATACGACATCACTGTTATCGACAAGCTAACTTATGCGGGCAACCGCGCTAATTTGCAGCCAGTAGCCGATCAAATCAATTTCGTGGAGGGCGACATTTGCAACGCTAAATTGATGGACAAATTGGTCGCTGAAAATGACATCGTGGTGCATTTCGCCGCTGAAAGCCACAACGACAATTCTCTGCGCAATCCGTGGCCGTTTGTCGAGACCAACGTGGTCGGTACTTACACCATCTTGGAGGCTATCCGCAAGCACGGCAAGCGCCTCCATCACATCTCGACCGACGAAGTATTTGGCGATTTGGAACTCGACGATCCAAACCGTTTCACCGAAGACACCCCGTACAATCCATCCAGCCCCTACTCCAGCACCAAGGCTTCCAGCGACATGCTAGTGCGTGCCTGGATCCGCAGTTTCGGCATCAAAGCAACGATTTCCAATTGTTCAAACAACTACGGCCCATACCAGCACATCGAAAAGTTTATCCCGCGCCAAATTACTAATATTTTGAGCAACATCAAACCCAAACTGTACGGTACTGGCGAGCAAGTCCGCGACTGGATTCACGTTGATGATCACAATTCGGCAGTTCACCTCATCCTGGAAAAGGGCGAGCTAGGCGAAACCTACATCATCGGCGCCGACAACGACCATGTCAACAACAAAATGGTGATTGAACTGATTTGCGAGCTGATGGGTAAAGGTAAAGATTGGTACGAGCACGTCAATGACCGCCCAGGCCACGACATGCGCTACGCCATGGACTCCAGCAAACTGCGACGTGAGCTAGGTTGGCAGCCTGAGTACACCGACAATCAAACTGGTATGCGTGATGGTCTAATGCAAACCATCGAATGGTACCGCGACAACCAAAGCTGGTGGCAAGAGCAAAAAGACGCCGTCGAAGCAGCGTATGCAAAACAGGGGCAATAAACTATGCCACACGCAGACAGGTCTAAACAGCGTGAGATAAATTTTTGCCGAAGATGTGGCACAACCCTAAACAAGATTTCCGAAGAATATTGGAAATGTAAAAATCAACACAGTACTTTCAATAGTCCTGTACCAGCTACGGGTATATTCTTTCTAACGCCAAATAAGCAAAGTATCATACTTGCCAGGCGTAAATTTGACCCAAATAAAGGTCTACTGGATTGTGTAGGCGGTTTTATGGAAATAAACGAGAGTGCCGAAGATGCTGTACGTCGCGAAATTACCGAGGAGACAGAGTTAACACAAGACCATTACAGTACACCTGTTTACCTCTGCTCAGCACCTTCAAATTACTATTATCAAGGCGAAAACATACCAGTTATTTCAACTTTATTCTGGGCAGTAATTCATGAAGGTGTACAGCTAAAGCCACATGATGATGTTGCCGAAATAGTGACACTATCTCCTGACGAGATTAGTTTTGATATGCTGTCAGGCGAAGATATTAAGCAAGGTTTTGCTAAATTAAAGGAGATTTTATGAATTTTGATCCAAATAACTATAATAAACTAACCGTCACCGAATCGCCAATCCCCGGGCTGTTTGTAGTAAAACTGCCCGTCCACGGCGATAACCGCGGCTGGTTCAAGGAAAATTACCAAAAGGAAAAAATGGAAGCACTGGGACTGCCGTCATTTACCATCGTGCAAAACAATATCAGCTTCAACGACAAAGCCGGCGCTACCCGTGGACTCCATGCTGAGCCGTGGAATAAATTTATCTCCACTGCTAATGGCCGAGTATTCGGCGCGTGGTGCGATTTGCGCAAAGGTGACAGCTTCGGTCGAGTTTTCACACATGAAATCAATCCTGGCACGGCAATTTTCGTACCGAAAGGCGTCGCCAACGGCTATCAAACACTTGACGATAACATCGCCTACACATACCTGGTTGACGCACACTGGTCACCAGACGCAAAATACACCTTTGTCAATTTATTTGACCCGGCACTTGGTATTAACTGGCCAATCAACCAAGAGCAAGCGATCATTTCCGAAAAAGACGCCGCTCATCCACTACTTACAAATGTAATTCCAATGGAGGTTTAATATGAATTCAAATAACATTTTTATCGTCGGAGCAAATGGTCAACTAGGACGAGCACTTCGTCAACAATATCCAGAAGCACGGTTCGCCGACATAGACGAGATGGATATCACTGACCGCCAATCAGTTGAGTCATTCGACTGGTCAGAGATATCGATCGTTTTAAACGCAGCAGCCTTTACTAATGTTGACGGCGCTGAAACACCAGAAGGTCGCGTAGCAGCTTGGAAGGTTAACGCCTCAGCGGTTGCAAACCTAACCCGAGTTTGCCGCACTCACAACATGACTTTAGTACATATTTCTAGTGATTACGTATTTGACGGAACAAAAGAACCTCATTTTGAAAATGAAGACTTCAGCCCATTGAGCGTTTATGGCGCCTCAAAAGCAGCTGGAGATTTATTAGTCGAGCAACTCGATAATTTTTACTTGCTGCGCACTACTTGGGTGATTGGCGAAGGTAAAAACTTCGTCCGCACTATGCTGGGATTGGCGGAAAAGAACATTTCACCAACTGTTGTTCATGACCAAATTGGCCGATTAACCTTTACTCGTGAATTGGTGAGAATTATTGACCACCTGCTATCAACTCAAGCGCCATTCGGCACATATAACGCTACCAACGACGGACCATTAGAAAGCTGGGCGGATATCACTAGGCGGATTTTTGAGTTAGCTGGGCGCAATGATCTGACCGTTACCAACACAACAACGGCTGAATATTTTGCCGGCAAAGATGGCATAGCCCCTCGACCACTAGGTAGCGATATGAGTCTTGATAAATTACATTCTACCGGGTTCACTAGTCATGATTGGACACATGATCTAAAAGATTATATACTGAACTAAAAGGAGTTTTTATGAAAGGAATAATTTTAGCAGGTGGATCGGGTACGCGCCTTTGGCCAATTACCCAAGCGATTAGTAAACAGTTAATGCCAATTTATGATAAGCCGATGATTTATTATCCGCTTACCACACTGATGCAGGCAGGAATTCGCGATATTTTAATCATCACCACACCGGATGATCAAGCCGGTTTTCAGCGGCTGCTCGGCGACGGTTCGCAGTGGGGTATCAATCTGGAATATGCTGTCCAGCCCAAACCAGAAGGTCTAGCACAGGCTTTCATTATCGGTGAAGAATTCATTGGCAACGACAAAGTAGCTCTAGTCCTGGGAGATAATATTTTCCACGGTGAACGGCTAGATGAATCCCTACAGGAGTGTACCAATCCTGACGGCGGTACGGTTTTTGCTTACAAAGTTTCTGACCCAGAGCGATATGGTGTTGTCGAGTTTGATAAGCAAAATCAAGCCATCTCCATCGAAGAAAAACCAGACGAGCCAAAATCAAACTTCGCCGTGGTCGGGTTATATTTTTATGATAACGATGTTATTGAGATCGCCAAAAACGTCCAGCCTTCAGCACGAGGCGAGCTGGAAATCACTTCCATCAATGCTGAATATCTGCGCCGCGGTAAATTGCAAGTCCAGACTCTAGATAATGGCGATGTTTGGCTGGACACCGGCACTATCGACAGCCTAACTGATGCCGCCGATTTCGTTCGTGTTATCCAAAAACGAACTGGCCGCATCATTGGTAGCCCAGAAAAAATCGCTTTCAAAAATGACTGGATTAGCCGAGAACAACTTAACACGCTTGCTGAGCCGCTCAAGAAATCTGGTTATGGCAAGTATCTAGTTAGAGTAGATTGTCAATCAAGCTAAAACATGCCTCGCAATCTGCTGCATATCCCACTAAAGCTATCCTTTGATACGTTGCTGGGGTCAGCAAATAATACTCTTTCATTACCTAAAACCTCAATAAATATAGCCTTTATGTCGTCACTACGCGTCAAAATCAGAAGACGAGATTCTGGGGTTATATTTTTGTCCTCGAGCAAAGTCTTAGCTATAACCTGCTTTGCACTATGTATGTCAGCATTAGGAGTTGACCACCTGGAAATTATTTCCTGTGTAGTAGTAGACTGTCCAGTCAGAGTCATCATAGATCTATTAAAAAATATATCACCATCAGTTTTCTGATCACTTCTAACTGAAAGTATAGCCGTAGACTTTTCTCGACAGATTGGACTCTCAGCTATAGTAATCGCATGGTCAAATAACTCTGGTGCGGTAAACGCTGCCTTTACCTTACCCTGCAAATAAACTCCAAACACACCAACCCCGTTTGAAAAGGCCATCATTATAATACCTACAATCATTAAAATCTTGACGCCACTTGACTGTGCTTTGTCTACAAGCGACATAGCTAGCATTGTCATAACCAAGCTAGTCAATAGAAGTAAACTTAATACAGATTTATGATAATAATAGCCAACTTCACCATTGGTCATTTTTTGAAATATAAATAACGCCAGAGAAAATACTAATGACACAACTAGCCCAATAGCTAGAGGATTAACTGTTCGCTTCTTATGATTATGCCACAAATATGCCATAGCAAACACCGCCAAACTTAGCACGTAGAATACGTCAAAAACCAACACCCCACCCTGATCATTAATTTTATCTGATGTCACCCTCTCAAGTAATACATAAATAGCCCCCTGTACAAAGCTAAAACTGACAATAAACAAAAGACTGCCCAGCAAAAGTTTTGACAACTTTGCTTTTTGATTACTACAAAAATAATCAGCCACTAAAGTAAAGATAAATACACCCAACGCAACTGGAAGTAGGAAAAAATAGGATAGACCAACACCAATAACAGAAAAGGTTGCTAATAGCCCGTAGGTATACTTTTGTGTAATATCGCTTTCCTTGCAATATAAAAATAGTAAGGCTATAACCAAAAGCAGCAAATGGAGACTCATAATTTGTGGCATGAAACCGTCAGTAAACACAGAAAACATCAAACCTAATAATGTGTATATCGTACAGGAGATAACAATAATAGCTGACATCCATGGCTTTTTCTTATTATCTAATTTAACCAGTTTCGTTGCCAGAAAGATAAACGCAAACACTAAAAATACATAGTTAATTATCGAATATAATAAAAAGCTAACTAGCTTTTTATTAATGTCAGTAAACCTACTCATAAACGGTTGTACAGCCTCATTAAAAACCCAAGCATTTATATGATAGCCCTGAGGGTAATTGTTGGCAGCAGAGCCTAGCATAGAGTTAATCGGCAACTGGCTACCTCTTGAACCATAGACATAGCCCTTTTGCCTCTCGATGGTGTCTATAAAACTAAGGTGAGATATATTATCTACCCCTGAGCCGTTAACCACTCTTAAAAGATCGGCGCTCTGAAAACTAGAAAAAGATTGCGTCAGCATCAGGATAAATACAGTAAGGCTCACTAGAGAACTAATAGTCTCGCTTAATGGAAACCATCTGCTGGGAGGAGTAAAACGACAAAATACAACAAGACCTAGATTAAATACACCGACAGTCCAGGCAAAGAGCCATATTGACATCGGCACCTTGAGTACCCATGGTACAAAAGCCAACAAAGTATTAATACTTATGTAAACCGAAAGAGTAATAAATAGTCGACCCATAAGACCTAGTCGTCTAGTCGGCAGAAATACTACCGCGGTAACTGTTGCAGCCATTATCAAAATTAAGGCTTGATTGAATACAACACCGAGAAAAATAACTACAATATAAGCTATTATATATAACCTACGGTCATGCAGCCTATTTATTAGAGTATTACACATCCTGCCTCTCTTCGTGCGATACTTTCTTTGAAAAAATAAATAGCTTAAAGACCAAAAAATTCCAAACAGCAAATACAATGGTTGTGACAATCTTTGCCCATTGAATCTCTAGGATATTCATTTTTACTAATAAATCAACAGCCGTAGAGGTCGCCATCAAATTAAAAAAACTTAGCAAAGCATATAAGCAAATTTGTGATTTTAATGAAAATCGATCGTCTTTGCTGTGATTAAAAACTCGTTTCCTGTTCATAGGAAAATTAACACAAAACCCCGATAAGAAACCAATGCCGCTCGCCATAAAAGCTGGCATTTTAGCTATATAGTACAATATGGAGGTAACTAATGTATCAACCGCCAGCGTCGTCACACCGACAATGCCAAATAAAAATATCTGTATAACAAACTTTTTCATACTAACCAACTAACCCATAATACCATATTTATAGTATAATGAGAGGTATGTACAGAAAATTAGAGACCGCAGTTGTTATACCTTGTTATAACGAAGAAAAAATGATCACTCAAACGATCAAGAAATTACCAAAGTACATTGACCATGTTATAGCCGTTAATGATGCCAGCACTGATGACACCATTGGCGTTCTAAATAAATTAAAAAAGCAAAATAATCGACTGATTGTCGTTGACAACGAAACAAATCAAGGTGTCGGCGGCGCTCTCATCGCAGGATATAATTACGCTATTGAGCACACCAAAGCGACCGCTATCGGGATAGTGGCGGGCGACGACCAGTTTGACTCGTCATACCTTGAGGCAATGCTTGATGACTTCATTGATCAATCAGCAGATTACGTGAAAGCTAGCCGCTTCTTCCACCGAGAAGCCTTTAAGACTATGCCAAAATACCGGCAATTTGGCAATATTTTCATATCACTGCTGACAAAATTCTCGACTGGATATTATTCCATCACAGACATCACTAATGGCTGCGGTTGGCTACGCCGCGACATAATTGAAAAGGTCAATTTCTCCATAGTTGAAAAGCGCTACGACTATGAAACCAGCATGCTGACCGCCTTATCCATAGTCAATGCTAAAGTTATTGACCACGCCGTACCAGCTCATTACGGTGATGAGAAGTCAACTATTAAACTAATCCCAACAGCTTGGCGCAACCTCAAGGCCGTATGGAAGGGCTTTTGGCGACGAATTTACTACAAGTATGTTCTATATGGTTTTCACCCCGTAGCATTATTCTTGTTTACCGGTATGTTTTTCTTGATTATCTCATTACTGATTGCAGGCTTCTTATTGTATGTCAAATTATTTGCTCATCAATCACCGACTGCTGGTAGCGTCATGTTAGCTGTGTTGCCGTTTGTTTTAAGTGTACAGCTGGTCTTAACAGCACTCACTATTGACGTCTCTAATGAGAGCAACAATTTTAAGAAATAAGCTACAGTTTGATATTGTTCACATCGCCAATACCGTCAACGAGATAGTTTGGGTGCATGGCTGAGAGAAACTCCTCATTACGAATACCACTCAGTAGAGCAATACTAGTTGCACCAAGCTGCTGAGCCGCTGCAACGTCTGCTTCGGTATCACCAATGATAACGACTTCACTTGGATTGTCCACTGTTTGCCTGACAATATCCGCCTTTTTCAGTAGCGTTCCCTCTTTTGTGTCACTATGGCCCGACAAAATCTTTTCAAACAAATGCCGAATTCCCAAATGTTCAATCTGCCAATTAAGAGCGTCCGCATTTCGCCTCAAACTTAATAGATATAACTTGTTATTATTTGCCCGTAACTGTTCTAGTGTGCGCAAACTATCCTTAAATAGTTCATCCGCACCTAATTCTTCTTGCGACTCGATTCGGTCAATAAACAGCTTGAGGTATCTATCTTTTTCGTCAATACTCAGTCCGCTCAGTGGTAATAGCTTGTCCCAAGACAGGTTAGCGCGCTTCATTTCCCAATATTCCTCTTTGTCAAGTGGAGTCCCACCCAACGCCTTAACACACTCTTCATACACCCGATAGTGTCGTGGGGCAATATCAGCTAATGTACCGTCAAAATCAACGAATATATTTTTATTATTTATACAATTCCTCCATCTCTTTAAGCTTATCTGGGAAAAATACTTCAGGATGATAATTGAGCAACTTCTCCGCTCGAGATATATCAATGACTATATCAGAACCACCGTCTTCAGATAAAACAGTGATGCGACTTGTTGACTGCGTACTATCAACAATTGCCTGAGCCGTCTCCCGAATAGAAATACCTCGACCCGTACCAATATTAACAACCCCAGCACCGTTCGCATTCACCGCACATATAATACTGCGCACTACATCGTCAATATGTACATAATCACGCAGTACCTTTGCGCCACGAATCGTCAAATCCTCGCCGGCTTTGGCTGCTCGAATAAAGTTCGGTATAGCTCGAGCGATAGGGTCATATCCACCATACATCACCGAAAACCGCAAAATAGTTAGTTCTTTATTCAGTTTTTTTACGTACGACTGAGCGATGAGTTCACTAGCCATTTTAGTAGAGCCGTAGTACGAGCCGCCAGCGACGACATTATCCTCTGTAATTGGACCGTGAATCTTTGACTGATCATACACTTCCGCCGTGCTGCCAATGATGATCTTCTCAGACTTCTCACCAAAATGAGTCAGCAGGTTAATTGTAGCGTCTATATTACCTAGCCTTGCGTTATCAAGAGTGTCGTCGGCAGCTATTTTCGGTACAAATGCCGCCAAATGAACAATGGAATCAAATGTCTCATCGTTCACCTGCTTGACCGCTGACTCTACACTTTTTTGATCTGCTAAATCACACTGGATCCAGCGCTCAGTGGGACTGGCTGGTTGAGACCGGCCCAGACAAACAACTTCCCAATCAGCTGGTATCATTTCTAAGAAACGTCTACCAACGAAACCCGAGGCTCCCGTAACAAGAAGTTTCATTACAACTCCTGAAGAATACGGTCGCGCTCGGCAACACTCTCTTCAACAGTCTTCATGTTAGATAGAACTGGTCGAAAATCCATACCCCGAATCCACACTAAACCATCTGGTAGAGGGTTGGTATTATTGTCAATTTTTGGTACAGTTTCACCATATCCAAGCTTGACAAACATTTCAGGCATATTTAGACCCGCCTGAGTAAAGAACTCGTGTGTCGTAAAGAAGCGACCAATATTAATCTCTGTTGGGTTTGGTATACCGTTTTTATCATAAGCCATATCAACACCAAACAGACCGTCCGGTTTATCGTCAACTGCCAATACTGCTCGACGCGCAATATCATCAAGTTCAGCATCAGAATACGTCAATCCTGTGCCTGTTGCGCCAGTAACACCGGATGGAGAAATTTTCGCCAGCTCCCAGTACAGTCGCTTACGGCCTTGAGCAACGACCAATTCGCCATCTTTCCAGAGAGACATCCATGTAACCGTTTCTGGCTCGAGTAATTCAGACACAGTAAAGTTACCATCCCATGAGCCATTTTTTTCTTGAAAATCGAGCCAGTTTTTAGCACTCTTAACGTCATGAACTGGGAGCGATCCACGACCACCAGCACCCGAAATCGCTCTAATCCACATTGAGCCGCCCATCTCCTCGAGGAGCGCAGCCAAGTCGGTATCTTGACCTTCTATCAGCTTAGTCTTTGGTACCTTGATACCAGCCTTTTCCCAAAGCTTAAATGACTCAAATTTATCTTGTAAAATTTTCACTGTCTCCTTAGCCGGGAAAAATGTCTTGGCATTAATCTTCTCTCTATTCTCACTCAAGAAGCCAACCTCGACATCATTCTGTGCGTGGACAAATTCAATATTTTCTTTTTCAATAATATAGTTTAAGAAATCGATATATTTAGGGTCGTTGGCAAATGGAGCTAGATATTTAGCATCAACTTCAGCACGCTGTAAGTAATACTTATCGGCGTCCGTACCTACAATATAATATTCCTCATCAGCCGCCCTTAATGAGCGAATAAAATTTGCTGATGGCGAGCCGCCGGCTCCTGTGACTAAAATTCTCTTCATGATTCCTCCTACTTCTCCTCAAAAGGCGCAACAGCCTCTAATGATATTTTTAAAGCTTCACGTGCATCAACTGGATCAACAATTGCCGCTGTACGACCCATAGATTTAGCCATAAAGGCCTTCAGTTCTGCCGCTAATGGCTCTTCAAAATCTACTTTTATAACACGTTTTTCTGGGTCGCCGACTTGCAATACAAACTCAGTAAATCCATCTTTTTGGATTTCCTTCATATTATGTTTGTAGTATGTTAATTCTTGGGTTATATAGTTAGCTTCCAAATAGCCGAGCGATCCCGTTAGTGCAATTGTGCGGATCTTGACTGGTGTAAGCCAGTTTGCCTGAATAAACCCAGAAGCTCGACCATAGTCCATCAATATCTCTGCTGAGTCAATCTTTTTACTATGGCGAGTACGTGAACCATGACTAGAAATAGATTTTGGTTTTTTACCTAAAAGATAATTTACAATATCAACATCATGCACCGCCAGGTCAATAATAACATCGGTTTTTGGCTCTACCACTGGAAATCCACCAACGCGCTTACAAACCACAGAAGTAATATCGCCAATAGCATTATCATCAACCATTTGCTTCAGTTTCTTGATAACCGGGTTAAACCGCTCAATATGACCAACCGTAAAGGTAACGTTATTCTTCTTAGCACAAGCAATCAACTTGTCAGCTTCTTCTACCGACGAAGCTATTGGTTTTTCAAGCATACAGTGAATACCGCGCGACATAACCTCTGTAGCCACCTCAAGATGAAATGGCGTTGGCACAACTACAGAAACTGCATCAGGTCGCGCCTTTTCAAGCATCTCCTTATAGTCGGTAAAGAACTTTACCTTATAGTCATCAGCCAGAGACTTTGCCTCGGGGTTTACGTCAGCAATTGCCACTAATTCTGATTCTGGGAGCATGAAGTAGTTGCGAACATGATTCCTGCCCATATTACCAGTACCAATAACGGCAACTCTTAGTTTTCCTTCCTGCTTATTAGCCATTGATAGACTCCTTGACCGCCGCAGCAATTACCTCAATATCTTCGTCTGTAACCTTTGGATGGACTGGCAGAGATACAACTCGTGCTGCCAAGTCTTCAGCCACCGGGAAGTCACCAATCTTATAGCCAAGCTTTGCAATATGTGGATATATGTGCAAAGGTTTTGGATAGTAAATACCAGCCCCAACACCCTTATCCCTTAGACTAGCAATAAACTGATCTCGCTGCATGCCCTTGTTTAGTAAAATGGTGTATTGATGATATACATGGTTTCGATTGTCGCTAATAGTCGGTGTTTTAATACCTGCAACGCCCGCCAAGGCATCATTTAATTTGCGAGCATTTTCTTGACGTTTTTTTGTAAATTCTTCTACTTTTTTCAGTTGTTCAACAGCAATAGCACCATGTAGATCTGACATGCGATAGTTATATCCCAAATCTGCATACTCGTATGGTGCAACCATACCATGTTGCCTGAACGAACGAATTGCTGCTGCAGCCTCGTCACTGTTCGTCGTTACAATACCGCCTTCACCGCACATAATATTTTTGGTGGCATACAGAGAGAAACAACCAAAATCACCCAATGCGCCAGCTTTTATGCCTTTATACTCTGCGCCAACGGCCTGGCACGCGTCCTCAACAATTTTTAAGTTGTGCTTTTTGGCAATTTCCTGTAGTTCAGCCCAATCACACGGTTGTCCATACAGATCAACTGGCACAATAGCCTTTGTCTTTTCAGTAATAGCAGCTTCTATCTTGGAAACGTCAATATTGAACGTTTCTTCATCAATATCTACAAGGACTGGTCGAGCACCCAACATCAATATTGGATTAATAGTAGCGATAAAACTATACGGCGTGGTAATGACCTCATCACCCTCTTTCACGCCAGCAGCATACAAAGCACAGTGAATAGCCGCCGTACCGCTATTTACTGCTAACGCATGTTTTACCCCACAATATTCCGCCCAGTTTTTTTCTAGTTCGGCAACTTTTGGCCCTTGAGCCAACATGCCCGATTCTATAACTTCATTTACTGCTCGACGCTCTTCGCTGTCGATAACTGGTGCTGCGATATTTATCATTTAAGTTACCTCCTTAACTTATTGAAACTATTATACCACACACCAACTAAATCTTATAGTAATACTTGGACAGTAGTACAGTCTAGTAGGATGTGGTTATTTGTTGATATATATAATATAATTGGTTACATTATGAGAATTAATTTTAAAGAAACTCTGTCTTCGTTTTCCAGTTTCTTATATAAAAATCAAGGTTGGATTTTTCCAATAATAGTCTTATCTGCCCTAATTAGTCTATCTACTCTTCAAATATCTGGTACATCCGCAGGAATATATGACTATCTACTTGGCAAGAAACCAGTAAATCTCATCGCTGGAAAACCACGACCAATTCGTTCAGATGAATGGGTTGTCACAACTCCATTTGCAGTATCTCAATATAATAACGGCATGCCAGCCCAAAACAAGAATATTGGTGTTGGACAAGATATGAGTATTGTAGCTGACGCTCCATACACAGATTGGAGTATGTTATTTAGACCACATAACCTTATTTTTTTTCTGTTGCCCATAGGGTTTGCATTTGCCTTTAAATGGTGGTTGTTGTCTGCCGGTTTAGCTTTATCAGTCTATATATTTGTATTATTTTTATATCCACGCAAATACCTCATTGCTAGTCTACTCGGATCTATAATGCTCTTCAGTCCTTTTATTCAATGGTGGTATCAATCTGCAACGATTTTACCAATAATTTATGGTCTTTTGGGAATAGTTTCAGCTGTCAAGTTAATCGAAAGTAGGTGTCGTAGAACCGCAATATACTGGTCTATAGCGCTAGCCTACTTAGCGGTATGTTTTGCGCTAGTGATGTATCCAGCATTTCAATTAACAATTGGTCTTGTTTCTCTCGTAACCATGTTAGCTATACTACAAGGCAGAGGCACCCTGCATCTTCTTTGGCAACGTCGTAATCTATTCTTAATATTCGGATCAATCATATTAGCTGGGACTATTATGGGACTATTTTTATGGCAACATAGCGATGCTGTCAAAGCCTCACTAAACACTATCTACCCAGGGCATCGTAATATTAGTTCTGGGGGTTTTGATATTTTTCGACTTATTAGTTGGCCGCTAAGCTATCTATTGCTACATGACAATAATTCAATGATACTTGGCAATAATCAAAGTGAAGTCTCTAACTTCCTACTTATTGGTCTAGTGTTGATGCCTTTCCTAATTTATTTATCTATAAGATATAAATCTACCTTTTCAAAACTTGAAAAATCTATCATTTATATAAGTTCTGGTATCCTTATATTTATAGCCATACGCATGTTTATACCTATTGGCGACCAGTTATTTAGTTTACTTGGTATGTCAAAAATACCACATGAGCGTTTATTTATTGGCCTCGGGCTAATTAACTTTTTATTACTTTTGGTCGCCGTTTCAAGGCGGTCAAAGAAGCTTCCTAAAAAATGGTGGAAACCACTGATAAGTATCCAGCAACTAATATTCCTTGCCATAATTACTATAATCTTTTCAATACTCATATGCGCAACGGTTCGCCATTATAATATACCAAATATAGGACCGCTAGAGTCCGTAGCTGTCATATTGACCTTTAGCGTTTCCTCAACCTTATTACTATCATCATACGAACAACTTCGTATAGTTGGTCTTGTGGGGGTCCTTTTGTTAAATATTTTATCTACCTATATGGTAAACCCTCTCTACCGAGGAGTCGGCATAACTGATAATGAATTTTCTCGATATATCATGGAAGCTGAAAAAAAGGATAATTTTTACTGGGTTGCAAATGATTCATCTGTGCTATCTGCTATCATGATGGCAAGTGGCGCTGAAGTCTATGGCGGTGTTAACACTTACCCTCAAACAGACATCTGGAGAAGATACTTTCCCAATAGTGCTAACGTATTTAACCGCTACGCCCATGTTCGTTTTCTTTTTGACTCATCACCCAAAAAGCGTTCACTCAGTCTTATCCAGGACGACTCATTCTTCGTTCATATATCCCCTTGCGATAAAATGCTACACGACCTAAATATACGCTATATCGCATCAGAGAGACCGCTTAAATCGAGTTGCCTAGAATCCAACCGAGGTGGAGTATTTGATGGCAAAAAAATATACATCTACACCATCAAAAACAATAGTACAAATATTCGGGAATAGATAAAGTTACAGTGCCATTTATGTCAGTTGTAAAAACCTTGAGTTTTATCGGGCTATTTTAAACCGTAAGTCTACAACCTCCCCAGAACCGCTACAACCACTTTTCGGCCCTATGTACCCCACGTGCGCACCGCCCCTACTATCCATGTATTTAGCGTAGCCTACTTCATCGTAGTAGCTGTTTTTATAAAGTATAATCCCCCTATTACACCGCTCTCTAAAGCACAGTTACTGGCATTAATACCATTCTTTTGTCTATCTAAATCTGTTAGATTCTTGACAGAGAAGGTTGCATATTTTATGACGTCGAGTTTTTCTTCGCCCTCAACTATTTTATACTCCAACCCCTCTGGTAAGACAAATTGTATGCCTAGTTCGGGGATTTTAAATATGTTTTCTTTTGTTATGTTTAGTTAGTTATTTTCTGGTTGTTTAGTTGTAGGTTCAACAGAATTCGGTTTTAAGTATATCACAATAGAGTCCTATATTGTCTATTCTTACCGCTTGCGGTAAAATAATAGATATATATTTAAATAAGATATATTTATAATAATATAGGAATCTAATGAAAATAAATAATCTTAATCGGTATTCAAATAATAAACGTCGGCGCTATATTGTTATAATAGTTACAGTTATTTGCTTGTCTGTTATTTCTTATGGAGCATATTGGTATTTTTACCAGCAAAATAAGGATGATAAGCCCGCGTTGACTTTACCAGATAGGCAAGTAGGAGAGACTGACTACTCGCATCCAACTAAGGATGAGCAAAATCCAACATCCGACAATGACGACAATAATCAAAAAAAACTCACACCTCAACAAAATGCACCCGCTACCTTACCTATCCCTGTTTCCATAACTCGAGTAGACAGATCCCCACTACAAGTTGGCGTTATAATCAATGAGCTTCTATCTAGTGGCACCTGTACGCTAAAGCTCTCTAAGCCTGGTTTGAGTGACATAACCCAAACAGTGGAAATCTTTAACGGACCAAGCTATACCACCTGTCGCGGCTTCTCTATTGATAACGTTCCCGGCGGCACATGGAAACTTACTATAATCATAAACTCTGAAAATAGATCCGGTAGTACTAGTCAGGAGATTACTGTATGATGCATAAAACAACTATTTTATTTACAGGTCTTGCTGCAGCTATTATTTTATCTATAGCTATGGTCAAGCCTGTTAATGCAAGTTCCTTCGATCCAGGGAATATTATTAGCGATTCTATTTTTACTAACAGCAGCACCATGACCGCTGATCAAATTCAGTATTTTATAGAAGTTAAGGGTAAATATTGTACTGACGGCGAAGCTCCATGTCTAAAAAATTATCGTGAAAATGGCAAAAGCGTAGGTACAATAATATATGAGGTATCCCAACAATATTTGATAAATCCCCAGGTTATCCTAGCAACCCTGCAGAAAGAGGTTGGTCTGGTAACTATTAGCAACCCAGGTTCGTGGCGATATCGTACCGCTATGGGATATGGATGTCCCGATTCTACGCCAGGTGTCTGTAGTTCACAGTATTTTGGATTCACAAATCAGGTTCGTTGGGCTGCTACTATGTTTAGAGCAATCATGAACAATTCTCCAACTTGGTTTACTCCTTATCGCATAGGTGTTAATTCGATTTTATGGCACCCAAACCAAGCCTGCGGCATTAGTAATGTAAATATTGTCAACCGAGCAACTGTTGCATTATATAGTTATACGCCGTATCGGCCAAATAACGCCGCCTTGGCAGCTGGGTTTGGTACTGGTGATGGTTGCAGTTCATACGGAAACCGTAATTTCTGGTTATATTTTAATGCCTGGTTTGGTAGTTCAACAAGTTCTATATTAATCCAATCACCACAAAGCCCAGCCGTTTACTTACAGAGTGGTAGTATTAGATATGCTATACCATCTTGGGATATTATTAATGCCTATGGATTTGGAAGATTCGGAGTTACTCCAGTTTCAAATTCTTACATGAATTCCCTACAAGATGGTGGTATATTAAACACAGTTTTCTCTAATAAGTCTGAGCCTGGCCCAATATATCTAGCAGACAACGGTTACCGTTTTGGGTTTTCATCTTACCAACAATGCGTTGACTGGGGTTTTCCTAGGTGTACCGATTCTTCATACACTAAGCCACTAGAACCCTCTGTATTTGACCGTATGTATCAGTATGGTGCAATATCACCACTAATGCTAAATGGTTCACACCTACATATAATGAAGGATGGAAAAAAACACACCCTATTATCACATGAAGCAAGGGTAGAAAAGGGCTATGCCAACATAAACTATACACCAATAACCAACCCAGCTAACCTAACTCAGCCATACGCCAAATCTATACCGCATAACAACAGTCTGGTATCATTTAGAGCAACTCCCGCTATTTATTTATATACCAATTCAAAATTTTATGCCCTTAGCTATGATGCCTTCCTTACTTTCTCATCAAAACTACCGACATTGGTAGATTCGTTCTCTGAATATAATAGCCAGTTGCCAGTAGAACAAGGCTTTATTCAGTCCAACGTTGCTTTGAGTGACGGCTCTCTCTATAGTTTTGTAAATGGCAAGAAAATTAACCTTACAAAGGTTAAACACCACTGGCCACAAGCAGCTATTATAGATGACCTAAAAACAATTTTAGCGCTGCGTAGTGATGATTATACAGCAGATGAAAATTCTACCTATCGCACGACAGCTGGCTCCATACTAAAGGTTGAAAATAAGCATTTTAGAGGATTTTATAGCTTATATGACTATTTTGCCCTAGGAAATACCAGACCGATACCAATCAATGAATTAGCTATCGCTAACCTTGCTAGTGGATCATCTGTTATGGCAAACGGTCAAGGTTCTGTTTATCAGCTCGCTAGTCCCGCCAATCAATCCCTCATACTAACCCCTTCAATTGATGGATCGCCATGTCAATTATCATCACTTGATCAACTAGGCTCGTATTACCTTATTACTAATAGCGTACAGAGACTTGCACCTTCCCAACAGCCAATTTCTACACTAACTAATACAGCATACGACCAAGATGGAAATATTCATATAATCTACTCTGGCAGACACGCTATACTTAATGCTTCTGAATTAACTTCAGTGTGGGGCGTACACCAAAAAATACCAGCCTGTACATTTCATAAGTTACACCTAGCTAAAATTCCAGCAAACTCTTCCGTTCGTTTTGTTAGAGATCCTGTAACGGGCGTAATCTACCATGGTGAAGGTGGTAAAAAACGACCGATATTCTCTTATGCCGCTTTTATAAGAATGGGTGGAAGTACATCAAATACACTGGATGTTTCGAATGAATTTATCACAGCATCACCAACAGGTGTCGCAATTACTGAGTAGCTATTATTTTGTTTTTAGTTTATACTATATAGTATGAGTAGTGTTTTAGATTTGTCAGTTGTGATTGCTTTCCATAATCACGCCAAAATGACAATTGATTGCGTCTCCTCTCTACAAAAATATGGCCCAAATGTAAGAGAGATTTTACTTATAAGCAACAACTCTTCACCGGACGAACTACGTATAGTTGAAGAATATAGCAAGAGTCAGCCGAATATACGCGTTTTGACCTGGGATTATCCCTTTAACTACCAGAAAGAATACAACTGGGGTATATCACAGACTAGTGGAGAGTTTATTCTAATGCTAAATAATGACATTGAGCTAACCGAAGGTTCTATAGGACTAATAGAGTCTATGTATAAAAAAGCATCTAAAAAGGAAGTTGGCATTGTTGGCTGCACACTATTATATGGTAACGAAAGAGATATTCAACATGCCGGTATTTTTCTTATGCCAGAAGGTATGGCAGACCATATGTATGTTCGCGAACGATATCAGACCGCACTCAAGCAAGTCGGCTCCGAAAAGTTCCCCTATGACATAACCAAAGATATGCCAATGACTGCCGTAACAGGTGCGGCACAGCTTGTGCGTAAATCTTCTTTCGAAAAAATCGGAGGATTTGATGAGAAATTTATCATTTGCGGTGGTGACGTAGACCTATGCATCAGAATGAATGAATCTGGTCTACAAACTTGGTTTGTTGGTGGAGGATACATGCTCCACAAAGAAAGTATCTCTCGTAAGTTTATACCGATACCAGCAGAAGACTTTTATAATAGTTATATAAGCTACATAAAGGGCTACGATCCTGAAATTGGCGATCCGTTTTTACCAGAAATTACTAAAAAAATTAAGATACATGGAGTTTAAATATGAGTGTCCTTCGTTTCTCTATACGCGCTGCACGTAAATCTGCCCATATTAGTGGAAAATTATTGCGTAAAAGCTTAAACTTTACTAATAAAGTAGAACACAAGGCTACCAACTTATTAGACGGTGTCGATTATAGTATACAGATTAACGAAAAGGTTCCGCTTGAGAAAATTTATTACAACTCTATACCATATGTTCTACCGATTCATGCAGCCATGCCCGCTGTTGGATCAAAAGGGACTGTCACTCTTTTGATTCCATCTCTGGATGGTAGTTCCTTTTTTGGTGGAACCGCGACTGCATTGGTTGTTGCTGCTAAACTAGCTTTATTAAAAAAATGTAAACTTCGTATTGTACAGACTCTCAAAACTGGCCATCCGGGCGATCTTGTAAAATTCTTTACTGGCGAAGGCATCACTATCTCTGATGACGCTATTCAAGTAATAAGTATTGCCGAGCGCAGTTATAACGTTTATGGCTATATTAGTACTCATCCAGATGATATTTTTATAGCTTCAGCCTGGTGGGACGCTTACAATTTATCACGTATGCCTCTAAAACGTAAGTTTATATACCTAGTACAAGATTTCGAACCGATATTCTATAACAACAGTGACCGATATGTCCTAGCCGAGGAAACATATAAAAATGATAAATTTATTCCCCTATGTAATACCAAGTTTATGGCTGATTTTATGTCAGATAGAAACTACCCTGCCTTCAAAAAATCTCTATTCTTTGAGCCGGCAGTATCTCGCAAAGAGTCTGGCACACTCTTATCGAAAAAGACTAATGATAAAAAGACTTTATTCCTTTACGGTAGACCAAATGTTCACAGGAATATGTTTTTCACTGCGCTTCAGGCTATTGACCATGCCTTTAAGGCTGGTTTTATAAATCCTAATAACTGGGACTGTTATATGGCCGGCCAGAATAACTTACCCGATATAGTTCTATCTTCTGGCGCAGTTATCAAAAACAAAGGTAAGATGTCTATGGAGGATTATATTGAGTTTAGTAAAACCGTAGATTTAGCTATATCACCTATGATGGCTCCTCATCCAAATTACCCAACGCTAGAATTTTCATCTATCGGCTCTATGGTGGTTACAACCAAATACGCCAACAAAAAAAGTCTTGATAAATACTCAAAAAATATTATAATGTCTGAATTAGATGTAGAGTCTATGGCAGGAGCTATAAACATTGCCGTAAGAAGAACTGAAGAAGATCGTCTCGCTAACCTTAATAATACAAATATATTAACTAGCTGGGACGAAAGCCTAGATGATTGTCTAAAAAGTATACTGGATCGTATTAATAAATCTGAAAACTATTAACGCCAAATCTATGGATGTGTGATTAATAAAAACTTTACCTCCACTCACCCATAGAGCGCATCGGACCATCCCTAAGTATATCTTTACCTTTAACTACGAAAGAATATGCTCGTGGTAGGTGCTTAAGTGTACTATCATCCTTACTCCTGTGAATAGATATATAGACATCGTACTTACCAGGATTTAGGTCAGCTATAGGTTGTACAAATTCAATCTTTTTACCATTCTGAATAAAATCATTAGGCATATCTCTCGAATTCCTATCTGAGAATATAATTCCATTAGCCGACAATGAAAAATTAGCAAACACCTGTTCTTTGATACCGTTAACTACTACACCTAACTTTAGCTCTTCACCTTGGGAAAAACTCCTCTTTTTTGGCTCAATAATCTCAATTGAAACCTGGTTGGTATCTGCCTCCTTATCTTTTTGGTTTTGGCTTTGATTTGATTTATCTATGTTAACCTCTGTATATATATCAGCTATATCAATAGGCGAACCCTGGTGTTTTATCTTACCATCTTCTATATAGATAGCTCTAGAACAGAATCTACGCACCGCACCCATATCGTGAGTCACAAAAACAACTGTTTGTTTATTATTTTTAAGATCCTCAAAATAATCGAAACATTTCTGCTGAAATGCAGCGTCACCAACAGCCAAAACCTCATCTAAAACCAAAATATCAGCATTGGTTTGAATTGCCACCGAAAAAGCCAACCGCACCTGCATACCACTAGAATAGTTCTTTAGCTTTTCTTCCATAAATTCATGTAGCTCAGCAAAATCAACTATTTCATTATAAATAGAATCAATCTCTGATCGACTAAAACCCAGTAGGGCACCGTTCAAATAGACGTTTTCACGACCCGATAACTCTGGATTAAAACCCACACCTAATTCAATAAACGGCACCAGCGAACCGTTAACCTTTACCGATCCGCCATTGGGAGTATAAATACCAGCAATGCTTTTAAGCAGGGTACTCTTTCCCGAACCATTGCGCCCAACAATACCAAAAAATTCACCTTTTTTAATTTCTAAAGATATATCCTTAAGCGGTGTAAACTTGCGGTAGCCTTTGTTTCTCTTGAATATACCAGTAACCCGACTCTTTAGGCGGTTGGTTGGCTCTAAGGGAATTTTAAAGGTTTTTGTCAAATTATTAACTTGAATAGCCACATCGTCACTACTCTTTTTCATCTAAATATCCTCCGCAAAAAACTTTGATTTCTTTGAGAAATACCACACACCAACTGTAACCATCAGTAGAATAATAAATCCTGGAATCGCCAATCGCCAATCGTGTATCAAATCAGTCATTCTAACGATTGAGGCGTCTTGACTAATCATCGCATAGCGCGCATCCTGAATAATTTGCGCCACTGGATTGATAAACAAAATTTCAGCAGCTTTTTGACTACGCTCCATCACCATAGTTAATGGATAAATAATTGGTGTAGCATAAAATGCCGCTTGCAGAAAAATTTCCCAAATATAGCCAGTATCGCGAAACTTAACATTTAGCGCCGACAGTAACATAGCGATACCTAGAGCAAAAACATATAGCTCCAAAACTAGCGGAATCATCCATAAAACATGCCAGGTGAAGTCCACACCGTTAATCAACGCAAACAATATAACCACCAGAAGATTAATTCCTAGGTTAATCAACGACGAAATTGTACCAGAAATAACGATGATATATTTTGGGAAGTTCAATTTACGTATCAGGTCGCCACGATTAACGATTGAACCCAAGCCATTGCTAGTAGCCTCTGTAAAAAACGACCACAATACTACACCAAGCAGTAAGGTTACAGCAAAATGCGGCACGCCGCGATCCATTTGCAGAACATAGACAAAAACTACATACAAAATCGCGAACAAAAATAGAGGTTTCAAAACACTCCAAATATAGCCAAGTACCGAACCCTGATACCTTAGTTTAAAATCAGTTACTACTAGTTCCCGCAAAAGAATTCGATTCTTCCGATCCAACAGACCAACTCCTTTTTTCATGTACTATATTATAGAGTATAATTGATAATATGAACAGTCTTGCTATCATAGTCCTAAATTGGAACGGCGCAGATGACACGCTGAATTGTGTTGAGTCGCTGCAACAGCAGACTCTACGACCAGAGATAATTATTGTTGATAATAACTCAAGTGATGATTCGGTTGAGCGGTTTGAAGACCACATCAAATCTCAGAAGAAAGATGCGCCAATTTTAATTAAAAATAGCCAAAACCTTGGTTTTGCTGGCGGTATTAATACAGGCCTGATTTATGCAAAAGAACATAATTTTGAATATATTGGCGTGCTTAATCCTGATGCGATTGCCGACAAAAAATGGTGCCGCGCCATCGTCGATGAGCTTTCTACACACCTGGATTGCGGTATCGCAACCGGCATCATGCAGCGGCGCGATGGCAAAACACTTGACACAACTGGAGATTTCTATACCACCTGGGGACTACCCGGTCCACGAAACCGCGATGAGCCTATTGAAAATGCGCCGAGTAAGCCTGGCGAGGTTTTTGGCGCAACTGGCGGCGGAGCGATTTATCGCGCGGCAATTTTTGATGATATCGACATGTTCGATGAAGACTTTTTCATGTATTACGAAGATGTCGATTTGAGTTTTCGTGCCCAATTAGCCGGTTGGAAGGTTCGCTTCACACCTGAGGCCATCGCCTACCATAAAGTCGGTGCCAGCAGCAAGAAAGTACCCGGCTTAGCCGTCTACAATACCTTCAAAAACCTACCATTAGTCTTTATTAAAAACGTCCCCAGACAATTATTTTGGTATATTGGCCTGCGCTTTTTCCTAACGTATTGGCTAATTTTCGCTAGCGCTGTCCGCCACGGCAACGGCTGGCCAGCTTTCAAAGGTATATTAGCCTCAATAATTCGTAAACCCGCTGCCTACAAAAAACGCCTAACTATTCAAAAAAACCGCAAGGTCTCTGTCGACTATATCCGTAGTATTATTCACATTGGACCATTACCCAACCAAACTGGATTATTAAAATTTCGTAAGTTTTTTATCAGAAAATAACAATACCCATAATATATTTTTAAATCAAAACACACCCCACAGAGAGAATTAATCCATATGCGTCTACTAGAATATGAAGCAAAAAACTTATTGTCCACATATAGAATACCGATCCCACGTGGCAAAATATTTGCTATTAATGAATTACAGAACATCACTACACCAGTTGTCCTGAAATCACAGATTCCCGTTGGTGGTCGCGGCAAACTTGGTGGCGTGCGTATAATACGTCAGCAAACAGAAATACAGCCAATCGCCCAAGCAATTTTTAATCTCAAGATTAGAGGCTTTTTACCGAATAAACTGCTCGCCGAGGAGATATTAAATATCGACCGCGAGTTCTATTTTTCACTAATCATCAATCGCGAAACAGCAGCAATTGAACTATTAGCACATGCTAAAGGTGGTGTTGATATTGAAAGCCAAGATACTGCGGATTTTTTTCGGCGCGATATCGTCAACGAAAAAT
>ERZ773038.123-NODE-123-length-52195-cov-96.230591_pt1 | contig 52195 bp, 41 predicted proteins | sample MGYA00511665_ERZ773038 | MGnify/ENA primary metagenome ERZ773038 (study PRJEB29015, sample SAMEA2737966) | human oral metagenome | biome: human oral; feature: human-associated habitat; material: dental | place: China | collected 2028 ... | reverse complement strand
TGTCTCAGATGTCCTGACACACCACAATCTCGACGCAGAACCGGACCGATCTCGAGCCGGAACTCGACCGATCTCGGCACGGAGTGCGACCGATCTCGGTGCGGAACCGGACCGATCTCGGCGTATGAGATCCTGGTCCTATGGCCACACCGACAGCTCACGCAGATGTTGACTCCTGGGCGCCCATAGGCTGGGAGCCCGGTGATCCGGGTATCGGTGAAGCCCCTTTCGGCTCCGTGCTGGGCGATCCGCTCATGGGCTCACCGCTGTTCGACGTCTCGATACTCAATGAGTCTTATGAGTCTTCCGAGTCCTCCGACCATCGGGCGCAGGCGGGCGAATCCTCGCGCGGCTATGGGAAGAGTCCTGACGGCGGGGCGCAGTCCGATCCGACGGCTGCGCTGCGCGCCCGGGCGGAGGAGCAGTTGCGCGCCATGCGGCGCGGAACTCCTCGGAAGCCGCAGAAGGCCGCCTCGTCGTCGGGCTATGGGCGCTTCGCCGGTGGACAGCCGCAGGCCGGGTATGGGTCCGGGTACGGGTCCGGTCGACGTCAGCGGAGCTCCCGTATGCAGCAAGGCTCTCCTGCGCAGCCGCGCATGCCCTCGCCGCAGATGCCTTACGGAAGTGCATCGGGTCGGCCGGCCGCCTACGGCCGCGGACCGGTACCGCAGACGCCCTACGGAAGTGCCCCAGGTCGGCCGGCCGCTTACGGCCGCGGACCGCAATGGTCGGGCGCTCCCGCCTGGCCGGTGACGCCCGCGGGTGCCAACCCGTATGCGCCGGTGAGGTCATACGGTCAGGGTGTTCGGGGCGGCCAGGCCGGTGTTCGACCCCCGCAGTTCGCCAGGCCTCCCGAGAAGAACAACTCCGGCTCCTACTTCGGGTGGCTCATCCTCCTCCTGTTCTTCATCATTTGGAGCTTCCTCAGGTAAGTCCGCGCCTGGCCTGTCGTGCGTCTGGCGCGCGCCTGGTGGGCCCATCTCGAGATCGACTTTTTGGGACGAGATCGACGGTGACACCGTCGATCTCGTCCCAAAAAGTCGATCTCGCCGAATGTTGATTTAGGGGGGTGCTAAATCAACACGGTTCTGCGATGTGGGCGGATCCGTGATGATTTCCGGTCAGCGGGCCCTGCACGTCTCATGCTCCTGCAAGCTGGTAGGAGGTGGCTCGACCCGAGCCGGTGCGATGCAGCTCCTGCTGATCGCTCATCGTCGTTAGGATCTTCTGCGCAGTGCCGCGCGAGACTCCCGTCAGCCGCATGAGGTCGCCGGTGCTGATCTTCTTGAAGGCGCGGCACCACAGGCGGATGGTCGCCCGGCACTCATCGGTATCTGTTGACGCGTACCCGACGACGTCGGCGAACCAGGGGGCCTTGCGGGCGGGCATGGCGATCCTGCGCGGCTCTTCCTCCAGAAGCCAGGCATCGGCGGTGTGCCTCTCGATGAGCGGGGCGTCCGCCACGGTGCACTGCGCAGTTGCCCGCAGTGCCGCATGCGCTCCCTCGACATCCGTCTGCAGGGCCATGGCGACAGCCTCCGGCGTGGTGAAGGGGGAGTGCAGGAGGAGATCGACGATGACGGCCACGCGCGTGTCCCGGCGTCGAGGCAGCGGACGGATCTGGTTGAACAGGTCTGCAATCGGCAGGATGGGGTCTCCGCCGACGAGCGTGCACGTCACGTGCGGGCCGGCCTCCTCGACAATGATGGGCGGCCTGTGTCCGAGGGGAATCATGGCCGTGTACATGCGGTCGACTCCGAGCCCCTGCTTCTCGACCAGCGACAGGGCGCGGAAAAGATCCGCCAGTGCGGGGTAGCGCGCATGCCGGTTGCTCAGGACGTTCGAGGCGCTGATTCCGCCGGTGAACCCGCCGGGACTGCGCACCACGAGCGTGGAGTCCATTGAGATCCAGCGGACCTCGGTCGGCTCGGACGAATTCCAGTCGCGGTGAATGACTCCGTTGAGGATCGCCTCGCGCACCGCCGTCTGCGGGACCAGGCGCTGCGGGGATAGGGCGAATCGGTCAGAGGGCTGTGTCGAGTAGGTGTTGAGCGCGGTCAGAGCTTGCTCGACGTCGTCGATCTGCTCGAGTAGCGACAGTGAGGGGGTGGGCTCGATCCGGTTGGTGACGGCGCCTCCGTGGACGTCCAGGACCGTGAGGTCGATGAGCGTTGCTCGTGCCGGTGTGAGGGTCAGACGCGCCGCCTGCGAGAGGTGGCCGTCCGAACGGAGTGCTGCGATCCGGCGCAGGATGTCCGCATTCGTCTCGGAATCGTCGGCCTGGAGGTCGGTGCGCACGAGGGCCATGGCGCCAGCGGTCACGGCGTCTGCGGTGAGGGTGGAGCGGTCCGCCATCGAGTCGTGCTCTCGTGCCTGCTCGCGGTGGAACCACCACTCGGAGCGATCCACGGGCTTGCACGAGTCTCCGACGCGCCATCGCAGGCGGCCAGAGGTGTCCGGCACTGGTTCGCGGGACTCGGCCACGTACAGGATGAGGACGCGCTGACCTCCTACGCGCCGCTCCTCTATGTCCGGGGCGACATCGATCGCCTGGTTGATGCGCTGGCAGAGCCAGTCAATATTCAGCTCGGTTCCCAGGACCGCGCCGGTGCCGTCCTCGACGCCGTAGATGAGGGCGCCGCCTCCCGGCGAGTTCGCCATGCAGGCGACCTCGTTGGCGAGCTTGGTGGCGGCATGGGGGTTCTCCGTGCTTCCCGGCTCGAGATTCGGGCCGTTGCGCCGTCCGGCCTCCTCCTTGAAGTCGATGGAGGCGGTCTCATTGGTCCTCGTGATGGCGCCGTCCCGCTCTGAGGCGAGGATGGCGTCGACGGCGCTGCGCAGCTGGTCTCGTCGGTCCAGGCCGGTTGGGCGCATCTGATTCTCCCCGTGATCTTGCTGAATGTTGATTTAGGGTATCGCTAAATCAACACGGTTCTGCGATGTGGGCGGATCCGTGATGATTTCCGGTCGGCGGGTCCTGCGGCCCCGGTCCTGTGCCGAGCCCGTGTCGGGTGGTCGTATTCGTGCTGGACCGATCTCGATGCGGAAGCGGACCGATCTCGAGCCGGAGTACGACCGATCTCGGCGCGGAAGCGGACCGATCTCGGCGCGGGCCTCCGTCAGCCCTGGTACCAGCCCTGGTAGACGTAGGTGAAGGGGATGTTGCCGCGCATGCCGATGGAGGCGGAGACGACCTCCTTCGCCGTGATGGCGGCCTGCAGCGGCGTCGCGCCCTTCGCCAGCTCGGCGGTCACGGCGGCGGCGAGCGTGCAGCCTGCGCCGTGGACCCGCTTGGTCCCGACGGCCGGGACCTCGAGGACCTCGAGAACCTCGCCGTCGTAGAAGACGTCCAGTGCCGTGCCGGTTCCCAGACTCGGGCCCGCCTTGGCCAGGACATTGGGGACGCCGTGGTCGTGGATGCGCTTGGCGGCATCCTTGAGCTGGGCGACGCTCGTGATCTCCTCCATGCCCGCCAGTGTGGCCGACTCGAAGAGATTGGGGGTGGTCATGGTGGCGCGCGGCAGGATCTTGGAGCGCAGGGCGTTGTCCACCTCCAGTGCGGTGCCGAACTCCTGGCCCTTGCAGATGAGCACCGGGTCGAGGACCACGTTGTGGAACCGGTACTCCTCCAGGGCGGCATCGACGACGTCGATCGTGGCGGCGGTGCCGAGCATGCCGACCTTGACGGCGTCGATCGCTGTATGGACGGTCGCGCAGGCCTCGATCTGGTCGTGGATGACCTGCGGGTCCACCGGTACGAAGCGATGGTCCCACCCCGCCTTCGGGTCCATGGAGACGATGCAGGTCAGGGCCGTGCACCCGAAGACGCCCAACTGGTGGAAGGTCTTGAGGTCCGTCTGGGCGCCGGCGCCGCCGGAGGCCTCCGATCCGGCGATGGCCAGGGCGATGGGGGGAACGGCCCGCTCGGGGGCGTCGGTGATGTCGGTAGTGGCTGTCATGCCACTAGCGTGCCTCCGGCGGCGTCCTGCGGCCAATCGAGTGGTCCTGCCGCCTCCGCCTCCTCGCACGAGATCGACATTCCTGCACGAGATCGACGGTGTCACCGTCGATCTCGTGCGAAGAAGTCGACCTCGACGCGAGCGCGCTCAGGCGCTGGCGACAGTGAAGCGGACCCCTCGATGAGCGTCCTTCTCCGCCTCATCGATCAGGGCGAGGGCCATGTCGGCGGCGGAGAGCGTGTCGCCGACCGGTGAGTCCGAGCCGCTGACATAGGCACCGCTCGACTCCGGTACCGGGTAGCCCGGCGCGGGCGAGACCAGGGTCCACGCCACGGCATCGCCGGCGGCGCGGAAGAGCTCGAGGACGTCGGCGAAGGCCAGCGCCTCGCCGCGGTAGTCCTCGGGGAAGTCGGGGCTGTCGACCAGGCGGCGCCCATCGGCGTCGAGCAGCGATCCGGCCCCGCCGACGACGATGACGCGACCCGCGGGCCGCGCGGCGATGAGCGCCTTGAAGGCGTCGATCACGGGCTGAGTGGAGCCGCCCGTGCGGTCGGGGGAGATGGCGATGATGGTGGCGTCGGAGTCGTTGATGAGCTCGATGACGGCGGCGTCGGCCAGCTCGGCGATGACGTCGGCGGCCGCGCCCTCGACGTGCCTGCCCGAGCGGGTGACCGAGGTGACGGTGTGGCCGCGGCGGGCGGCCTCGGCGACGGCGGCCGATCCGGTGGTGCCGCTTCCTCCGATGACGGTGATCCTCATGGGTTCTCCTGATTCTCCTGAGCGCGGTTGAGCGCGGGTCTGCGCGGGTCTGCGCGGGTGCGTGCGAGTGAGTGCGCGGGCAATCGCGAGGGTGATGGCCGGAGCGCCCGCAATGCCGGACACGGTATGTTTCATATACCAAGTACTTCAAAGTAACTAAGGAGAGCGGTATGTCACAGAACGTGCGGAGTCCGGAGCGGGCCGGTGGGTACGACATCCTGTCTCCGGCCTGTCCCTCGCGCACGGTGCTGCGGCACGTCGTCGATCGGTGGACGCCCCTCGTCGTCGCCGTTCTGTCTCGCGGCTCCCACCGTTTCGGCGAGCTGCGCACCGCCATCGGCGGGATCACTCCCAAGGTGCTCACCGACACCTTGCGGTCCATGGAGCGTGACGGACTTATCACCCGTGACCAGGCGCCCGGCGTCCCGCCCCGGGTCGACTACGCGCTCACCCCGCTCGGCTCGACCCTGGCCGAGCCCATGAATGCCTTGCGCATCTGGGCCGAAGGGCATGCCGAGGAGATCCTGGACAATCGCGTCCGGTACGACGCAGTCGCACTCGACAGTGCTCGGTGAGCCGACAGGATGTCGTGCAACTCCCTCCCCTCGTGTCGGTGGTAGTCGCTACTCTCGTACCGGTTAACGATTCGGCAACGGGTACGCGTCCCGAGCCGGCCGTATTCAGGATGAGGACAGGACGAGGAGGTGAGCGGTGGGAACCCGCAGAGTCGTTGCAGATGCGCTCAGGCTCACGCGACTGGTGCGCAAGGATCCTGGGCTGGCTCTTCTCCGGGCCGATCTGGGTCCGATGGCCGCAGCGATTCTCGCCGAGCACCTGGGAGGAGAGGTGCGTCGCCGTCCCGTCGCCGAGCTTCACGAGCTGGTCGACGAAGACCTCGCGGCGCTGCGCGATGCGGGCGTAGCGGCATCGCGCGCGGGTCGGGCCTACTGCGACCAGTGGCGCAGAGCCGGTGTCCTCGTGCGCGCCACGACGCCGGGATCCCGACGGGAGACCTACGAGCTGTCCGCTCCGGCCGAGGCCGCCATCCGCTTCCTGGTGCGCAGCGGGCGCCCTCGTCCCGTCGCCACGCAATCGCGTCTGGACACCATCTCCACGCAGGTCAGTCGCCTGGCCCGGGACTCGGATCCCACCGCCATGGGGCGTCTGGAGGCTCTGCGCGCCGAGCGCGACGCTCTCGACGCCGAGATCGCGCGGGTCGAGGCCGGCGACTTCGTCCCGCTCGACGGGCCGGAGGCCGCCGAGCGCCTCGCCGAGATCCTCGCCCTGGCCGAACAGGTCCCCGGGGACTTCACTCGAATCCGCAACGAGATCGCGGCGCTCAACCGCTCCCTGCGCGAGCATGTCGTCTCCTTGGACGCCACCCGTGGTGATGTGCTCGACGACATCTTCCGCGGGGTTGATCGCATCGAGAGCTCGGAGACCGGCCGTTCCTTCCTCGGTTTCCATGAGCTGCTCATGGACTCCGAGTCCTCCGCTCGCCTGGATGAGAACTTGGAGACGGTCCTCGCCCGCGCATTCGCCACCCGCCTGGAGGACGCCGAGCTGCGCTTCCTGCGCCGCTGGCGCTCCGCTGTCGCGCAGGAGTCGACCTCGGTGCGCAGCACCATGGACGATCTGTCCCGATCGTTGAGGCACTTCGTGAGGTCGCGCGCCTTCGAGGACCAGCGCCGGCTGGGCGCCGAGCTCGCAGAGGCCCAGCGCCTCGCCGCCCGTCTCGCCGCGCGCACGCCTCCGCAGACGCAGATGGACCTCGGTCTTGCACTCACCGGCGTCCACATGGCCTCCATCGGCTCCTGGCGCATGCGCAACCCCGCTGACGCGGTCGTCACCGAGAAGATCCACAGCCGCGAGGTCGCGCGCCTCGACCTGGAGGAGGTGCGCCGGGTCGTGCGCGCCAGCGAGATCGACCTGGTCGAGCTCATCGACGCCGTCGATGCGGTCCTGGAGGAGCGGGGAGCGGCGACTGTCGCCGAGGTCCTGGCCGCGCATCCTGCCACTCAGGGGCTGGCCAGCGTCGTGGGCCTGCTGCTCCTCGCCCGTCGTCGTGGCCAGGAGGTCCCCGGCGACGAGACCGTCACCTGGAGGACCGCCGGCGGAGCCGAGCGCTCGGCCCGCATACCGCGGTTCCTGTTCACCAACCGCACCGAGAAGTCAGGAGACGCATGAGCTCCCATGCCGCACCGGCTCAGGACGGACTGGATCACACCGGAGGCGCCAATCCCGGCGCGCTGTGGGACGGAGACCCGGGCTCGCTGCCCCGGGACACCCGGCGCACCCTCGTGCGCCTCCTCCAGGGGCCCTACCTCACCACCGAGCTCCACCCCGAGCTGTGGAATGCCCTGCTGAAGGACGAGGCCGACATTCGCCGCCGGCTGGGCGACCTCTTCCTCGAGCTCGTCATCGACCGCGCGGCGGGCCTGGCCTTCACCCGCAACGCCTCGGACCCCACCGGCGCGGCCCCCTCCGTCATGCGTGCCATGCGGCTGACCCTCGTCGACACCGTCCTCCTGCTCCACCTGCGCACTCTGCTGCTGCGCGCGAACACGCCGGGCGAGCGCGTCTTCGTCGATCGCAGCGAGATCGACGACCACCTGTCTGTCTACCGGCCGCACACCTCCACCGACCACACGGGGTTCATGCGCCGCGTGAGCTCCTCGGTCGACAAGCTTAAGCGGGCCGCCCTTCTGCGCGACACCGACGTGGCCGAGCGCTACGAGGTCTCCCCGGTGCTCGCCCTGGTCTTCACCGCCGACGAGGTCGCCGCAGTCACCGCTGAGTACCGCCGTCTGCTCGGCGAGGACGGCCGAGACAGCAGTGACAGCAGTGAGAGCAGCGGGGGCAGCGGGGGCAGTGAGAGCAACGGCGCCCCCGAGGGCGGACTCCTCGGCGGCGGGGCGCCTGCCGATGCCGGAAAGGGCGGGGCACCTGCGGGGGCGCCTGCGGAGGAGCGGCCGGCCTCTCCGGAGGCGGCCAGTGATCCGGTGGCCAACTCATCGGAGGAGAGGGACGAGTCATGACCAGTTCGGCGACCGCGCCGCAGACCGCCTCCCAGCACCGCCTGGCCCGCATCCAGGTCTACAACTGGGGCACGTTCTCCGGTCACCACGATCTGCCGGTTCCGCGCAGCGGGCTCCTGCTCACCGGACCCTCGGGCTCGGGGAAGTCCTCGCTGCTGGACGCCCTGTCCGCCGTCCTCGTGCCGGCCAAGAGCCTGCGCTTCAACGCGGCGGCCCAAGAATCATCCTCCACGGCCGACCGCTCCCGCTCCGTGCTGAGCTATGTGCGCGGCGCCTACCGGCGCAGCGCGGACGAGATCACCGGAGAGGTCGTCACCGACTACCTCCGTCCGCGCGCCACCCGCAGCGGCATCGCCCTGACCTTCACGCGCCTGCGCCCCGAGGAGACGATCACCCTCGTCACGCTCTATCACGCCAGGCAGGGCTCGACGTCGGACGACTCCATTACCCAGACCCAGCTCCTCGTGGAGGGGGATATCGCCCTGACCGAGCTCATGGAGTATCTGGTCAACGGCATCGACAAGCGCGCCCTCAGCCGCGATCTGAAGGGGCGCGCCACCCGCTTCGAGCGCTACGAGGCCTTCGCGGCCCGCTTCCGACGGCGCCTCGGCCTGTCCGGTGAGGTCGCCCAGCGCCTGCTCCACCGGACCCAGTCCGCCAAGAACCTCACGAGCCTCGATACCCTCCTGCGCGACTTCATGCTCGATGAGCCGGAAACCTTCGCCATGGCGGCGGCCGCCGTCGAGCAGTTCGCCGAACTGCGCGAGGCTCACTCCTCCGTCGTCGAGGCGCGCAATCAGGAGGCCCTGCTCTCCCCGCTGCGCCGCCTGGAGGAGCGCATCACCGCGGCCCGCCGCGACCAGGAGCGCACTGAACAGCTGCGCGCCGCCATCGACCCCTATCTCGAACAGCTCAAGACGACCCTTCACGAGCAGACCGCCGACACGGCCCGGCGCGCCCTGGATCGTCTCGCCGATGAGCTCGCAGCCGCCCGTCGGGTCGAGGAGGACGCTCGCCGTGAGCGGGAGGCCGCGCGCCTGGCTCTGGCGAGGGGCATCGGTGAGAGCCTGCCCGCTCTCGACGCCCGCCTGGAGGCGGCCCGCCGGACCGCCGAGCGCATTGCGCGGGCGCGGGAACTCCTCGACTCCCAGCTGGGAGTCCTGGGCGCCTCCACGCCCAGTGAGGGCGCCGCCTTCGCCGAGCTGCGGCGCACGGCGGAGCAGGAGATCGAGCGCGCCGAGCGCGCCGAGGACGAGCAGGATCAGGCCCGCAGTGCGCTGCGCGCCGAGCAGATCGCCCTGGAGGAGCGCAGCCGTGAGCTGCGCGAGCGCGCCGAGCAGATCACCGCCTCGCGCTCGGCCATGAGCACGGATCTGCTGCGGGCCCGGGACTCCATCGCCCACGCCGTCGGGCAGGCGCCTGCCGCCCTGCCCTTCGCCGGGGAGGTTCTCGAGCTCGTCCCCGGGCAGGAGGAGTGGCGGGTCGCCGTCGAGACTGTCGTGGCCCCCTTCGCCCGCACCATGCTCGTTCCGGAGCACCTCTACCGGAAGGTCGCCGACGCCGTCGATGCCAAGCGTCTGCGCGCCCGCCTCGCCTACGAGCGGATGGCCGCCGCGCCGCGCTCCGCCCGCCCCGTGACCGCCGATGCGCTGGCCCGTCGCATCCGCCCCAAACCGGGCTCGGAGCACGCCGCGTGGCTCGACGCCGAGATCATGCGCCGTTTCGATCACGACTGCGTCGAGGATGCGCGCGACCTGGTCGGCCTGGACCGGGGGGTCACCCGTGCCGGGCAGGTCAAGTCCTCGCGCACCAGTCACCTCAAGGACGATCGTCGGGACTTGACCGACTCGCGCAACTGGACGGTCGGCGTCGACCCGGCCGAGCGCCTCGAGCAGGTCATCGCCGAGGGCCGGGAGGTGACCGCCCGCCTGGAGGACATCGGCGGCGAGCTCGCCGCACTGGACCGTGCCCGCGCTGTCGGCCGGGAGCGTCGTGACGCGTGCCTGCGCATTCTGGAGACCTCGTGGGAGGAGCTCGACGTCGATGGCGCCAGGGCTCGCGAGGCCGATCTGGCTGCGCAGCGGGAGCGCGCTGCGCATGCGCTGCCGGGGCTGGCCGAGCTCGAATCGCGCGCCGCGGCCGCGGGCCTGGCCGAGGACAAGGCCCGGGATGCGGTTCTCCGGCTCGCGGGGGAGGAGCAGGTCCAGCGCTCGCGGCTGGAGGATGCCGAGGCCGCACTGGCCGGGATCGCCCGTCGGCGCCAGGAGAGGGCTGATGAGGGCCGCGTGCGCGACGGCGCGGACGGGACTGACGGGCTCGGTCCCGGCGATGCCGGCGCATCCGAGCACGGTTCCCGCTGGCTCGCCCTCGGCGAGGCCGAGCGGGAGGCTCTCTTCGCCGAGCTGGAGCAGCGATTCCGGACGCGGCGTCGTCACGCGGGGCTGGCGGAGGTGGACATCGCCGCCCGCGAGGTTGAGCAGCAGATCGCCTACGACAACCAGCGCGCCTCGCAGGCCGAGAGCCGCGGACTGGGCGAGGCCCGCGCCATCATGGTGCGATTCTCCGAGCGCTGGCCCATCCCGAGCAGCGGGGTGCGTCCGGAGGCCGCCTTCCTGGGCGACTACCTCGAGCTGTTGAACCGCCTTCAGACGGATAGCCTGCCCCGGTTCGAGCGCCGTTTCGCCGAGCTCCTGCACAACCAGTCCCGTCAGAACATCGGCCGGCTCGCCGGTGAGGTGCGCCGCGCCGTCAGCCAGGTCAGGAGCCGTATCGGCCCGGTCAACGACGCCCTGCGCGCCACCGAGTACTCGCCCGGTCATCACCTGCATATTGAGGTGGCCGAGCGGCGGCTGCCCATCGTCCACGACTTCCTGTCGGACCTGGCCACCATCGCCGCCGGGAGCCTCGATCTGGCCGACGAGACCACCGAGGAGGCCGAGGAGCGCTTCGCCGTCCTCAACTCCGTCATGACGCGCCTGGGCTCTTCCGACCCCCGCGACGAGTCGTGGAGGCGTCAGTGCCTCGACACCCGCCTGCACGTCTCCTTCACCGCCGTGGAGCGCGATGCCTCCGGCGTCGCCGTCGACTATTACGAGGGCGCCGCAGGGCTGTCGGGCGGGCAGCGCCAGAAACTCGTCGTCTTCTGCCTGGCGGCCGCATTGCGCTACCAGCTCACCGAGCCGGGACAGGCGGTTCCCGGTTACGCGCTGGTCGTCCTCGACGAGGCCTTCGACAAGACGGACGCCGAGTTCACGCGCGCTGGCCTGGATGTCTTCCGCGGCTTCGGCTTCCAGCTCCTCCTGGCCACCCCCATGAAGATGCTCCAGACTCTCGAGGAGCATGTCGGGGGCGCCGCCATGGTGACCAACTCCCCGGCCGGTGACGACTCCCAGCTGGCCGTCGTCCTGTTCGACGGCGATCGGCCGTCCCGGAGGGCCAGGGCCGTCAGGGCGGCCGTCGAGCCCGAGGCGACCACTGGGACTGGGGTTCGGGTGATCGAGCCCGAGGCCACGACCGGGGCTGGGAGGCGGGTGGCTGAGCCTGAGGCGACCACTGGGGCCGGGAGACGGGTTGCCGAGCCCATGGCCACGACCGGGGCCGGGAGGCGCGTGGCCGAGCCTGAGGCGACCACTGGGGCCGGGAGGCGCGTAGCTGCAGAGCCGAGGGCGACGACTGGGGCCGGGAGACGGGTGGCTGAGCCTGAGGTCACGACTGGGACTGGGGTTCGGGTTGCCGAGCCCGAGGCGACCGGGTCGGTTACTCGGGTCTCTCGTGCCCGGCACGCTGCTGAAGGCGCACCCGATCTCGGCGGTCAGGGCAGTCGTCCTGACGGCTCCGGCGATACGAGCGCCTAGACGAATAACCCCCTAATCCCCGGGGCCGGTTTCGGCGCCCGGCTTGTGCGAGCGCGAGCCGGGCGCACGGCAGGCGCCGTTGACATTCTCCAGCTCTCCAGGATGCCCGTTCATGCCCGGCCGCGTAGCCGGTGCGCGCAGTAGCCGATGTGCGCAGCCACTGCGCAGCGCCAGGATGGGCGACCGGACCAATTCGGCGCCTGAACGCCTGCCAAACGATGGTCAGATCGGTCACTATAGGACCATGAGCGCCTCCAAGCCCGCCCCCTCCGCATCCGACTCCACTTGGTCCACTGGTCGCGACACCGCTGTCGAGATCCCCGACGAGGTCCGCGACGCCGTTGACGCCGTCCTGGCCGATTCTCAACTCACCCGCTCCGAGCGCGAGATCCTCACCACCCGGATCGAACGCTGGTACCCCGACGTCAGCGACGGCCTCGTGACGCTCTACGGCGAGCCGATCGCCACGCGCACCGCCGCCGTCCTGCTCGCCGACGCCGCCCGGACCTACGCCGAGCGCGACCCGGAGCTGCGCCACCTCGACCTGGCGCGCACGCTCGACCCCACCTGGATCCAGGACCCCTCGCGCATCGGCTACGCCGGCTACACCGAGCGCTTCGCCGGCGACCTGCGCGGCGTCATCGACCGCATTCCGTACCTGCGCGAGCTGGGCGTGTCCTACCTCCACCTCATGCCCCTGCTCACCCCCCGCCCGGGGGACTCCGACGGCGGGTACGCGGTGGCCGACTACCGCTCCGTGCGCCCCGACCTGGGCGATATGGACGACCTCGCCGATCTGACCGCGAAGCTGCGCCGGGACGGCATCAGCCTGGTCATCGACCTCGTCCTCAACCATGTCGCCGCCGAGCACGAGTGGGCCGAGCGCGCCCGCGCGGGCGAGCAGCGCTACCGCGACTACTTCTTCATCTACCCGGACCGCACCGAGCCCGACGAGTACGAGAAGACTCTGCCGGAGATCTTCCCCGACTTCGCCCCGGGCAACTTCACCTGGAACGACGAGATGGGCGGCTGGGTCTGGACGACCTTCAACTCCTTCCAGTGGGACCTCAACTGGCGCAATCCGCGCATCATGGAGGAGTTCGTCTCCATCATCATGAACCTGGCCAACAAGGGCGTGGAGGTCCTGCGCCTGGACGCCATCGCCTTCACCATCAAGCGCAAGGGCACCGACTGCCAGGGCCAGCCCGAGGTCCACGCCATCACCGAGGTGCTGCGGGCCATCACCCGCATCGCGACCCCGGCGGTGGATCTCAAGGCCGAGGCGATCGTCGCCCCCACCGAGCTTCTCCAGTACCTCGGCCAGGGCAAGTACACGGGCAAGGTCTCCGACCTCGCCTACCACAACTCCCTCATGGTCCAGATCTGGTCCATGCTCGCCACCCGCAATGTCACGCTCGCCGCCCACGCCCTGGGCGCCCTGCCGGTCGAGCCGAACACTGCCACCTGGATCACCTACATCCGCTGCCATGACGACATCGGCTGGGCCATTGGCGATGCCGACGCCGATGCGGTCGGCCTCAACGGCTACTGGCATCGCGTCTTCCTGGCGGACTGGTATCGCGCCGCCTACCCCATGAGCGACGCCCGCGGCCTGGTCTTCCAGTACAACCCGGTCACCAACGACCGCCGCATCGCCGGCACTGCTGCGAGCCTGATCGGCATCGAGACCGCCGCCGAAGCGGTCGAGGGCATTGACGAGTCCACACCGGCCTGGAAGGAGGAGGAGCTGCGCACCTGGCTCGAGGAGCGCTTCAACGCCCTGCGGCTGGCCAACGCCATCATCTACGGCTGGGGCGGCGTGCCGGTCATCTGGAGCGGTGACGAGCTCGGTCAGTTCAATGACCCGAACTGGGACACGGAGCCGGGCCATGAGTCCGACTCGCGGTGGTCCGGGCGCCCCGTCCTGGACAAGGGCCGCGTGGAGCGCCGCCACGACCGCTCCACGGTCGAGGGGCGCGTCTTCAGCGACTTGGCGCACCTGGGCGAGGTGCGGGCCGGCTTGCCGCAGCTGAGCGCCGATGTGCGCACGGTGGTGGCCCCCGTGGACGACGAAGGCGTGCTGGTCACCTACCGCGACCACCCGCGCGGCTCCTTCGTCGGCGTGTACAACGTGACGCCCGACTGGCGCAGTGTGCCGGCCTGGCGGCTCGCCGAGTACGGGGTGCTGGGCGCGGTCGATGCGCTGACCGGCACGGTTCCCTCCGACTCGACCACGCTCGAGGGGGCCGGCGATGGGCAGGTGCCCGTGCCGCCCTACGCCGCCTGGTGGCTGGTGCGCTCGACCGACTGACCTGTCAATAGTCTCCGGTTCCCGGCTGCGGCTCCTCAGGGCCCGGTCGGGAGCCGCAGACGGTGCAGACGGCGACGGGACGGATTGTGCGCGGTCTGTGGGATTCATGACCCGAACCGGTGCATCATGGCGTCATGACCATTCGTGATCTCGCGGAAGCCGGGCCGGTCGGGACTGCGCGCGGCCGATCGGCCGACCCGCCGACGTCGTCTGGGAGCTCTGGGATCTCGGGGATCTCAGCCGTGTCCGCCGCCGATGACGGAGACACGACGCTCATCTCCGCTGCTCTGGATTCCGCAACCCCTGCGGCCCTGATGGCCGGTGAGGTCACCGCGCGGTGGGCATCGCGGCCGTTGAGCGTCTTCGATCTCATGCGCATCGGCATCGGGCCGTCGTCATCCCATACGGTCGGACCCATGCGGGCCGGGGGCGCCTTCGCCGGTGCGCTGGCCGACGTCATCGCCGTCGCGGCGCGCCCTGACCAGCGTGACCATGCTGGGGGCACTGGACCCGTCACCCGCCTGACCGTCGAGCTCTACGGCTCGCTGGAGGCGACCGGTCGCGGTCACGCCACCGACCGCGCCGTCGTCATGGGCCTGGCCGGCTACGAGCCCGAAACCGTCCCGGCGGAGGTCTGCGAGGGCCTGCACGAGAAGGTGACCGCGGCCGGAGAGCTCGTGGTCGACGGCGTCGGGGCGCTGCCCTTCAACCCGACCACGGACATCCTCTTCCTGCCCGGGCGGGTTCTGCCGTACCACCCGAACGCGTTGACCATCACCGCCTACTGCGCCACCGGCGGTGAGATGCTGCGTCGCACGTACTACTCGGTGGGCGGCGGCTTCGTCATGGAGGACGTCGGGGCTCCAGGGTCGCCGTCGATCCGTGCCTTGGCGACTGCGGCCTCGGCTGAAATGCACGCCACGCCGGCGCCCTACCCCTTCTCTTCGGGTGCCGACCTTCTGGCGGTCTGCGCGTGCGAGGGGCGTCGCGTCTCGGAGGTGGTCATGACCAATGAGATCTCCGCCCGGCCGCGCGAGGAGGTGCTCGCCTATCTCGACCGCCTGCGCGACACCATGAACGCCTGCATTGAGGCCGGTATGGCTACTGAGGGCACGCTTCCCGGGGGACTGGGGGTGCGGCGTCGGGCCAAGGCGCTGCACGAGCGGCTGCTCGCCCAGTCCACCGGGCCGGCCGCCGCCTTCGCCATGGCCGACCCGCTGCGCGGCATGGACTGGGTGGATCTGTTCGCCCTGGCCGTCAACGAGGAGAATGCCGCCGGTAGGCGCGTGGTCACCGCCCCGACCAACGGGGCTGCGGGGATCGTTCCCGCCGTGCTGGCCTACTACGAGCGCTTCATACCCGGGGCCGACGACGACGGGGTGCGCCGCTTCCTGCTGGCCGCGACCGCGGTGGGATCTCTCATCAAGACCAATGCCTCGATCGCCGGGGCGGAGGTGGGCTGCCAGGGGGAGGTGGGGTCGGCGTCGTCCATGGCGGCCGCCGGACTGGCGGAGGCCCTGGGCGGGACGCCTGCGCAGGTGGAGAACGCCGCCGAGATCGCCATGGAGCACAACCTGGGGCTGACGTGCGACCCGGTCGGCGGGCTCGTGCAGATCCCCTGCATCGAGCGCAATGCGGTGGCGGCCGTCAAGGCGATCAATGCTGCTCGCATGGCATTGTGGGGCGAGGGGCGTCACGCAGTATCTCTGGACACCGTCATCGAGACCATGCGTCAGACCGGTGAGGACATGCTCGCCAAGTACAAGGAGACCTCCCGCGGCGGCCTGGCCGTCAACGTCGTGGAGTGCTGAGGGGCGGGCGGCGGAGGCCGCGGCCGTGACTCACGGTTGTACGGTCGCTGTTCACATCGGCCCTGTGCTCTGGGTCCCCTGGTTCGGCCGTCGGCGCCGTAGCGCCGATAGCGGTCGGTCGTGCCTTAGGAGTGTCCATCGATCGTGTCGCTAGTACACGGTGGTACACGGTAAGGCTCGGTAATACTCGAATACTCGGTAAGACGGGCATAATCGGCATATGGACGAACCGCAGGCACTCTCGACCAGTCAGAGCTACAGCATCGCGGGATTGCGGGCACTTGTAAAGGCTGGGCAGCTGCGAGTGCCGCAGTTCCAGCGATCGTTTCGATGGGAGAGGCGGGACGTTCTCAATCTTGTTGACTCGGTACTTCGCGGGTATCCAATTGGCAGTCTGCTCCTCTGGAAGCGTGAAGCCGGGGCCGCGCGCCTGAGGATCGGGACGTTGGACATCGAGGCGGGGCAGATGCCGGATGCTCTGTGGGTTGTGGATGGCCAGCAGCGGATTACGAGCCTCGTCAATGTTGTTGATCCTGAAGGCGTGCGCGACCCTCGATTCGCTCTCGGCTACTCCCTCAGGGAGCAGAAGGTCGTGCCGCTCCGTGAGCCCGACCCGCCCCTCGTTATTCCCTTGCCCGATCTGTTCGATCTCGGGCGGGCGCTGGCGTGGCTGGGGGATAATCCTGATGGGGCTGGGTTCGCCCCTCATATCCAGAAGGTCACGGGTCGACTCGCAGGCGTCTCGGTACCCGCCACGATTATGGAGGACGCCGACGAGCAGGTTCTCCGCGAGGTCTTCGACAGGATAAATAATCGCGGTAAGAAGCTCAATGCCGCAGAAATATTCGACGCCATTCATGGCGGTCCGGATGCGGCTTTGACGATGTCGGGGATCGCTGCGCACGTGGATGAGCAGACCCATTTCGGCGCACTCGCGGACAAGATCGTCGTACAAGCGCTCTTGGTGCGTCGCCATACGGATATTAGTCGAGATGTTCATGGGGAATTCTCTCCTAGCCGCAGTCTTGTGAGTGATTTCCCCGGTGAGAGCGAGAAGGAGGCCTATATGGCCACGGAGCGGGCGCTCGTGGCTGCCGTGCGCTTCCTTCAGCAGCAGTGCGGCGTTCCGCACATGACCTTCCTGCCCTTCCGCTTTCAGCTGCTCGTCCTGGCGAGACTCTTCGCTTTCTTCCCCGAGCCTCATGACCGTAATCTCGAGCTGCTTCGCCGCTGGTTCTGGCGTACGAGTATCGGTGCTGACGAGCTCGGCATCAATGGGTCTCAGACCGATCTGCGCGATATGGCGGCACGCATCGTCCCCGGTGAGGAGTCGGAATCGGTCCAAAGGCTTCTCAGCGAGGCGACCTTGACACACGGGCCGCAGGTGCCCGACCTCAGTGTTTTCAGAGCGACGCGCTCGGACAGCAAGGTTATTCTCACCGCGATGTGGAACCGGAAGCCGGTCGATCCCGATACGGGGGAGCCGATGACGGTGGAGGCGCTGGCCGCGCAGCTGGAGGGGGAGACGACTCCACGAGCCGTAGCCGCCGATCTTGTCCCGCCCACTGCGCTGGGTGCGGATGCCTTCGTCGCTGCGAACAAAGTGATCTCCGTTCTGGATCGGCGCCAGCTGCTCCCGCTTCTGGATGACGACTTCGACCTCGACTCCCTGCTTCTGAACCGGGAGATCCTGAGCCTTCTGCAGGGCAATCGTTACGACGAGGCGATTGAACTCAGGGCCGAGGTGCTGCGCCACTACCTCATCGACTTCATTAAGGCTCGCACCGCCTGCGGACATGAGGACTCTCCCCCGCTTGATGATTGGATCTTCGATGGTGGCGATGTAGAGACGCTAAAAGGTGCCTGACCATGATCGAGGCGGTCTATGCGGTTCTACTCTACGGCGAGCACGTCGGCGCTATCCATCGTCGAGACGCCTTCACAAAATTCATCTTCGACAGTGACTACTGGGATCGTCCTGACAGGGCCGTTCTCGGCAGGTGGTTCGAGGATCATCCGCGCAGGCAGCCACATGCGACGAATCATGTGCCCGCCTGGTTCTCCAATCTGCTTCCCGAGGGGCGGCTACGGGACCTTATTGCTCGCGAGCAAGGAGTGAGCATATACCGGGAGATCGAGCTTCTCGTGCGAATAGGAAATGATCTACCCGGGGCGGTTGAGGTCGTTCCGGATCAGCACGCACATGTTGAGGCGGATTTCAGTGCCTCAGTCGAAGCGTCGGCACCCGTGTCGAGAGCGGCTGGTCGCATGCGCTTCTCCCTGGCCGGAATGGGAATGAAATTCTCTATGCGGCAGGATGGGGACAGGATCGTGCTCCCCGCGCACGGTGAGGGCGGTGACTGGATTGTCAAGATTCCCGACGCCGCTTTCCCGGGGCTGCCGGCCAACGAGCTCGCCGTGATGAGACTGGCGCATGAGGTCGGCATTGAGGTGCCTGAAACTCGGATGGTGCAGCGCGATCAGGTAGGTGATCTCGGAGAAGGCGCCTGGCCCTCCGATGAGACCGAGGCCTACATGGTGCGACGCTTTGACCGGACGGCGGGAGGTCAAGCGAGAGGCCGGGTACACATTGAGGACTTCGCGCAGGTCCTCGGGCGCTTCGGCTCTGGGGACGGCAAGTACAAGTCCACGGTCAAGACCCTCGCGGCCCTCGCCTACCGTGGACAGGACCACGACTCCCTGCGGGAGATGGTGAGGCGCACCGTCTTCAACCTGCTTGTCGGAAATGGCGACGCCCATCTCAAGAATTGGTCGTTCATCTACCCCGACCGTATGCGGGCCCGGCTCTCGCCCGCATACGATCTCGTATGCACCGCCGTATATCTGCCTCATTCAGACAACCTTGAACTCGGGCTGCCCTTCCTTGGTGCCACGAGGCTCTCCGAGGTTTCGCGCGAGCATTTCGCACGACTCCAGGACCTGCTTCGCGTTGGAGACGAGGATGTTCTCGACGTTGTCGATGAGGTCCTTGAACGTTTTGGCGATGCCTGGGTCGATGGTGCGGGGGATCGCATGCCGTCACCTGTCGCTGAGTGGATCGGGACGCATGTGGACGGGACACGACGGCAGCTCCAGCCTTCCGCCTGAGTGAGGAGGGCGGCAGCCGGTGCGGCTGCCGCGCCCGCAGGGCGCCCTGGGCGCCGTGAACTCGTTCCGGGACTTGTTCTCAGCCGTGATCGGTGTCGGCATGGTGGGGGAGGGATGAGTGAGGCGCCGTCGCGGGAACCGGTCGAGAGTTCGTGAACGGCATCTGGCGGATGTTGCACACTCGTATGCGATCAGCTCCGCGTATAACCTTGGAATCATGCGGAAATAAGACCTTGGTGCTGAGCGGAACGATGCTCCCGTGTGCATAACTCGTACCTCCGCGCACCGTTCTGGTTCTCGCCGTGGTGCTCTCGGAGGTCTACTCCTATGCCTGGGGCGGTGGTGGGTGGGGGTGGTTGCGTTGGCTGCGGGCGACGGCGGTGCGTAGGAGGGTTTCGAAGGGACCGGCGTGCCCGCCGTGTTCGAGGGTGATGCAGAAGGCGGCGGCGAGGGTCCACACTCCGACGGCGATGGCGGCTGCTGGGGCTTCGTTGACTGCGAGGGCGGTGCCGAGGAGTCCGGGGACGACGGTGAAGGTGAGTCCGAAGAGGATGGTTTGGCTGAGATAGGCGGTCATGGAGCGGCGTCCGACGGCGGAGGCGAGGCGGCGCAGCCCGGTGAGTTGTCCGTCTGGTGCGGGTCCGCCGGCGTAGAGGGCGAGGAGTGCCAGCCAGCCGCAGCCGGCCGCTAGACCGGTTATTGCGGTGGCGGCCGGGTCCAGGGAGGACATGGGGACTCCCCATCCAGCATATGCGAGTCCGGCGTGGAGTCCGCCCAGGATGCCGATTCCCAGTCCGGCCACGGCGACGGGTATCAGGAGGCGGCGGTGCTGCTCGGGGTGGGCCAGTAGGTCGGTGTCGGCCAGACGAGCCCCGATGAACATGGCGGGGATGACCATTGAGAGCAGCGTGATCATGAGGGTGAATACCCAGCCGGTCAGGTTGCCGATGAACCAGGGCAGACTGCCTGAGGTGGACGAGTCCGCTCCCGGAGTACGGCTCATCGCGCCGGTTTGCCATAGGCCGAACGAGTACATGAAGAGCGTGGCCAGGATTGCGAAGGTGATGCCTGCGGCGAGAATGCGTTTGCGGTGCTTGCGGGCCAACCAGCCCGCGAAGACGACCGCGACCACTCCGTAGGCGCCGATGATGTCACCGGGGAAGAAGATGCCGTGCACGGCGCCGAACAGGATCATCCACCAGCCGCGACGGCGCACCAGGCGGCGGGCGTCGACCGTGGCCTGCTCGCGTGCCCAGGCCAGTTCTGCCGGCGTCGGTTCGCGCCCCTCCGCGGTGCCCGGCAGCGTTTGCAGATATGTCTGCGTGCCGGTTTTGATGCGCCGGTTGATCATGGTGGCCAGACCGAAGCCGAAGAGCATGGCGAACAGCGGAATGGCTCGCTCGTCCACCAGGAGGGTGCGGATGAAGATCCATACGGAGTCCGCCGTCGACAGGTGCGCGGACAGCGCCTGGAGACCGCCCTGGGTCAAGCGCCCGTCTGCTCCGGTCCAGGCGGGCACGTTCGCCACCGCGACGAGTAGCAGCATGAAGCCGCGGGACACATCCGGCGCCGGGTAGCGCACGCCGCGGGTGAAGGATGTCGTCATTGGCATTCGACTAGATTAAGGGGAATCGTCTCCTCGAAAGTCCGCCTGAGGAAGGAGAAGGAGTTTCGCAGATCATCCTCGGGAGGGAGGCCAAGATCCGGGTTCTCCCCCGCCCGCCTCCTTCCGCCTCGAGATCGGTCGTACTCCGCGCCGAGATCGGTCCGCTTCCGCCGCGAGATCGGTCGCAACCCGCCTCGAGATCGGTCGCAACGCGGGGGCGAAAGTGCCCTCGACCGCCTCGTCGCGGGTACCGCCCGTGAATACGTGATAGCGGTACTCGCGACGATGGTGTGCCGGGTCCTCCTGAGCTGTTCCGGCGTCGGCGCTTCTTATCGACTCACTGCCGACTCACGCCGCCACCAGGTGGCCGACCTTCTGGAGGTGGTCGGCGCGGCGCCGGTCGCCGGCTTCGCCGTCCTTGCCCACTTGGCCGAAGTTGATCCAGCGACGCCCCTGTATGCCCAGCTGCTTGGCGGTTGCGCCCAGGAATACCGAGCCCATCGCATTGCCTGCCAGGTAGCGCATGTACCAGGTCGGTGAGGTCGAGGTGGTGAGCACCAGCATCTGCTCGATGTGGGTCAGGCGCCCCTTCACGCCCGAGGGGGTGGGGTCGTAGGCCCATTTCTGCTTCATGACCTTGTCGAAGAAGCCCTTGAGCATGCCCGGCAGGTCATTCCACCAGATCGGCGTGATGACGATGAGGCGGGCGGCACCCTTGATCAGCTCCTGGTAGCGGGTGACCAACGGGTCCAGGGTGCCTCCGTCGCTGAACAGGGCCAGTTCCTCGACGGTGTAGCGGGGGTCGAAGCCGTCGGCGTAGAGGTCGATGACGTCGTAGGGGCGGTTCGCCTTGTCCAGGGCGGTGGTGGTGGCCTCCAGGACCGCGTGGTTGAAGGAGCCGGTGTAGGGGTGGGCGTAGATGACGAGGGTGCGGTTGGTGCGGGTCATGAGTGGTCTCCTATCGTGATGACGGTGTGCAGTGCGGCGCGTATGAAGTCGGGGTCGGCACTGGCGGCGCCGACGGCGATGAGTCGGGTGTAGCCCTGAAGGCAGGACCAGATGATGAGCTGGAGGCGCTCGGGGTCCGCCCTTTCGCGTGCGGCCAGGCGCTCGACCTCGTGGCGGGTGGTGGCCAGCAGGGGGTGCTCCTCGACCGGGTCGTCCAGGGCGGCGACGGCCTCGGGGCTGAGCTGGTTGAACTCGAAGAGGTGGGGGTGGTCCGCGGCGAGGTTGATCAGGATCATCCCGATGGCCAGGAGCGATTCGACGGGATCGTCCTGGAGCTGTTGCTCGGCCTGCTCGCCCAGGTTGCTGGAGAGCTGGCGTACGGCGGCGTTGAAGAGGCTGGTTTTGGACGGGAAGTGCTTGTAGCAGGCGGGCGTGGTGACCCCGCAGGCGCGGGCGACGCCGGTCAGCGTCACCTCCTGCCGTCCATGGGCGTCGATGAGTTCCAGGGTCGTGTCGATAAGGCGCTGCCGGGTGTCGGTGACGCGGCGGTCCGGTCGGTCTGTGGGGGGCGTCATGGAAAATAGGTTAATCCCATTTACCTATGTGTCAAGAGGTACTGCGGATCGGCGGGGCGCTGTGCGGAGGCGGCGGACCGGTTCTCGGCCGGGCTATCATTGTCAGATGACTGATACGCGGCCTGCCGCCATTCCTCGACCATGCCCGCCCCGTCGGGGGGAGGACGCGCTTGTGGAGGACGTGCATGCCCGCCTGGGCACCTATGTGAAGCAGGCGGAGCAGGCGCTGATGACTGCGAAGTCGGAGGCGTTGCGGCCCTTCGACCTCACCGTGGCGCAGTACGCGGCGATGCTGGTCCTCTACTACTCGCCGGGGCAGTCCTCGGCGCAGTTGGCGCGGAACGCGGCGGTGACGCCGCAGACGATGACGACGATCCTGGCCAGGCTTGAGGGCAAGAAGCTGATCGAGCGCACGCCGTCGAAGGTGCACCGCAAGGTACTGGTCACTGAGCTGACGCAGGCCGGCGAGGCGTTATTGCTGCGCGCCGACGAGTGCGCACGCGCGGTCGAGGAGCGCCTGGCCGGTGCGTTCACCGCGGAGGAGCACGCTGCGGCTCGCGACCTCCTGAGTCGAATCGCGGCGGTGCTGCGCGGTGGCGATGGCGCTGATGACGCCGATGCCGACGACGATGCTGTCGCCGGTGCCGGCACTGCATCGTCGTCGGCCGGGGCGGAGCTCAGTAGCGAGCCCCTGAGGGGGCGGGCAGCCCGTCGAGAGTCCGCATCTCGTCGTCGGTGAGGGCGAGCTGTGTGGCGCGGAGGTTCTGCCGCAGGTGAGTACTGCTGCGGGTGCCGGGAATCGGGATGATGTTCTCCGATAGACCGAGCAGCCACGCCAGGCAGACCTGTGCGGATGTCGCATCGTGGGCGCTGGCGACCCGCGAGATCTCGTCGGTGATGTCCCGGTTGCGGGCGAATGCCTCCGGTGTGAAGCGCGGGTTCGTGGCGCGGAAGTCGCCGTCCTCGAATCCGTCCGGCGTGAGCGTGCCGGTCAGATAGCCCCGCCCCAGCGGTGCGAACGGTACGAACGAGACTCCATGGTCTCGTGTCCAGGCGAGCAGGTCGCCGTCGGAGGTGCTGTTCGAGGTGCCGTTGGAGGTTTCGGCCGAGCCGCCGCGGCTCGTGGGCTCGGCCTGCTCCCGGCCCGTGGGCTCGGCCCGCTCCCGGCCCGTGCCCTGTTCGGCGCCGCGTCCGAGAGGGTCGCGCGTCCATAGCGAGAGTTCGGACTGAATCGCCGTCACCGGGTGAATCGCATGTGCGCTCTCGGCCTGGGCGATGGTGACTTCGGACAGCCCGAGCCAGCGCACTTTGCCGGCGTCGACGACGGCCGACAGGGCCTCCCAGCTCTCGCCGATAGGCACTGCCGGGTCGACCCGGTGGAGGTAGAACAAGTCGATCTGCTCGACGTCGAGGCGCCGCAGGCTCTCGTCGACCTGTCGCCTCAGGGTCTCGGGCCGTCCGTCGCGGTGCACCCGCCTTGCCGCGAGGTCGTCGACCACCAGTCCGCCCTTCGTGGCGATGACAACGTCGTCGCGCTGCCCGCGCAGCGCGCGGCCGACGAGCTCCTCGTTATGGCCGTCGCCGTACAGGCCCGCGGTGTCGATCAGCTGCACGCCGGCGTCCCGGGCCTGTCGGATGACGGCGATGGAGTGCTCGTCATCGCGGCGGCTCTCCGCATAGATCCAGCTCATGCCCATGCAGCCGAGGCCCAATGGGAACACCTTCCGCCCTGTACGTCCAAGTTTGCGCTGCATCGTGGCTCACCTCTCGCTTCCGATCTGTGTCAGGTGTCTGATACTGTCATATCTATCAGGTTCCTGATTCTGTTCAGCTTACTGACACTATATGAGGAGAGTCGAGATGAAAGCCATCCAGATCACCAGCTACGACGGTCCTCGAGGGCTGACCTACGACACGCTCCCCGAACCCGAGCCCGCCCCGGAGCAAGTGGCGCTGAATGTGGAGTTCGCGGGGGCGAACTATGTTGAAGCCCTGTTCGCGGGCGGGTTCGTGCCCAAACCGCTGCCGTGGGTGCCCGGCATCGAGGCCGCGGGCAGGATTCGGGCACTCGGCGAGCGAGTGGAGGGCCTCGCGGTCGGCGATCGGGTTGCCGCGCTGACGATCAATGCGGGCGGCGCCTACGGGCAGGTCGCTGTCACGCACGCCCAGCTCGTCGCCCCGATCCCTGCGGGCATGGATCCCTCCCTGGCGTCGGTGGTGCCGTCGAATACGACCACCGCGCTGATCTCGCTCGAGCGGGTTGCGCATCTTCGGCCGGGAGAGCATGTGCTCGTGCATGCCGCCGCGGGTGGGCTGGGTTCCCAGTTCGGGCAGATCGCTCGCACGCTCGGAGCCGGCCGTGTTGTCGGCGTCGTCGGCGGCGAGGAGAAGAAGCGGGCCGCGCTCGATCTCGGATACGACGAGGTATGGCTGCGTGCTGATCTTGAGAATGCGGAACCGGGACAGTTCGATGTGATCGCTGATCCGGTGGCCGGGCCCGGCAGGATCACCAGCCTCGAGCTGCTCCGACTCGGCGGCCGTCTGCTCGCCGTCGGCGATGCCTCCCAGGCCGGTGACCAGGTGGTCAGCAGCAATACGCTCTGGTTAAAGGGGATCGGTGTTCATGGCTTCAACCTCGGGGCCATGTCCGCTGCGCATCCGCGCATCGTCGGCACCTATCTGCGCCGGGCGCTGGCACTGGTGGCCTCTGGCGAGGTGACTGTGCATATTGCGGAGCGGGCTCCGATTCAGGACGCGCCCCGCGTGCTGACCGCGCTGCGCGACGGCAGGACCATCGGCAAGATCGTCTTCGTTCACGAGCGCTCCATCGGATCGCAGCCGTGATGAGAGAATCCGGTGCGATTACGGCGCGGGAATCGATACCCGACGCGAAAGAATTCCCGCCCGCTGGGCAGGCCGCTATTCTGCTGGCTGCTGTTCTGACGTCGATCGATTCATTCATCGTGAACGTATCGCTTCCGTCCATCCAGTCCTCGCTGGGGCGGACACCGTCGAATCGCAGTTCGTCATCAGTGGATACTCGATCGTCTACGCCCTGCTTCTGGTCTTCAGCGGACGTTCTGGAGATAGATACGGGCGCAGGCGAGTTCTCGTATTCGGCACACTGGGATTCACTGCGGCGTCGCTGTTCTGCGGAGTGGCCGCCTCAATGGAAATGCTGATCGCGGCCAGGGTGGTTCAAGGGGCCTTCGCCGCCTTGCTGCTCCCTCAAGTCATGTCCACTATTCAAGCCGCTCTGAAAGAGCCCGCCAAGACGCGTCTGCTCAGTTATTACACCGCTATTGGTGGCCTGTCCGCGGCAGTGGGTCAATTGCTGGGAGGGGTCATTGTATGGGCCGACCTGGGCGGCCTGGGGTGGCGGCTCATATTCTTGATCAATCTTCCTCTGGGGGTTGTGGCGGCCCTGGGGATCAGGGCCTGGGTTCCGGAGACGAGGGCGGATGACCCTGATTCCACGGATATCGGCGGAACTCTCCTCTTCGGGGCGGCGATTCTCGGCCTGCTCATTCCCCTCAGCGTGGGCAGGCAGGCGGGCTGGCCGGCGTGGGCGTGGGCCCTCTGCGTCGGCAGCGCCGCCGCGTTCGTCGCGCTGCGGTTCTACGAATCGCGCATCGAGATCTCAGGGCGGGCTCCCCTCATCCCGCCTTCCCTTCTGGCTATTTCGACGATGCGGCGAGGACTGCTGGTGCTGGGGAGTGGATTCCTGGTGTTCGGCGGCTACTTGTTCGCCTTTGCGCTGGCCATGCAGGAGGGGAATTCCATGAGTGCGCTTGAATCCGGGATATCCATGGCTCCGATGGCGCTGGGGCAGTTCTTATCGGCCATGCGGGCGCCACAAATAATTAAGCGATATGGGATTCGATCCATCCAGATCGGAGGGCTGGCACAGGCGACGGGAATTGCGGCGGTCATGCTGCCAGTTATTCTATTCTGGCCTTATTCTGAATTCTATCATGTGGCTGCCGGCATGTTCCTGATCGGTATCGGCAACGGTCTTTACGTGCCAAGTACTTATCGCACTATTCTGTCTACCATTCCTGATCATAAGATCGGTCTGGGAAGCGGCTTGATCACGACCGTTCAACAAAGTGCTCTGGCGGTGGGGGTGGCCGCTCTGGGGGCGGTGTTCATGGGGATCTCCGCCAGCGCCAGCATGGGCACCGGATTCCTAGGGGTGGGGACGATCTTCCTCGCCGTCGCATTGAGCTACACCGTGCTCGGCGCTCGTGTGGCGGACAGGCGAGGAAGGACTGAGGGGCTCGGCGCGAGAATCTGACAGGATTGACGGAATTGAAAGAATGCAGCCGTGACCGCAGCCCAGCAAGACCGCCAAGCCCGCCCAGCCCATCAAGCCCACCGAGACCACCGCCCCAGCGCGCCCGCCCCGGTCCGCCAGTGGTGGAAGGACGCCGTCGTCTACCAGATCTACCCGCGCTCCTTCGCCGACTCCGACGGCAACGGCATCGGCGATCTCGCCGGCATCATCAGCCGCGTCCCCTACCTCGCCGCCCTCGGCGTGGACGCCGTCTGGCTCTCCCCGTTCTACCCCTCGGCCCTGGCCGACGGCGGCTACGACGTCGATGACTACCGCGACGTCGCCCCCGAGATCGGCACGCTGGCCGATTTCGACCGCATGGTTGCCGCCCTTCACGCCGTCGGCATCAAGGTGATGGTGGACATCGTCCCCAACCACTCCTCCAACCGTCACCCGTGGTTCCGGGCCGCTCTGGCCGGCGGCCCCGATGCCCCCGAGCGCGCCCTCTACCACGTCCGCCCCGGCACCGGCTCCGGCGGCACCGAGCCGCCCAATGACTGGCGCTCCATGTTCGGCGGCTCCGCCTGGGAGCGCATCGACGACGTCGGCCCCGACGGCGCCCCGCTCACCGGTCCCGGAACATCCCGCCCCTACCAGTGGTACCTCCACATCTTCGCCCCCGAGCAGCCCGACCTCAACTGGGACGATCCGGCGGTGCGCCAGGACTTCCTGGCCACTTTGCGCTTCTGGTCCGACCGCGGCGTGGACGGCTTCCGCATCGACATGGCCCCCGGGATGGCCAAGGACATGTCCGAGCCGCACCGTCCGATGGCGGAGATCCCCTGGTGGCCTCTGCCCGACGACGGCTCTCACCCCCTGTTCGACCGCGACGAGGTCCATGACATCTACCGCCGATGGCGCGCCGCCCTCGACTCCTACGATCCGCCGCGCTTCGCCGTGGCCGAGGCGGGCGTCGTCGCCTCGCGCCGTCCCGCCTATGCCGCGAGCTTGGGACAGGCCTTCAACTTCCAGATGCAGGATGCCGACTGGACCGCCCGCTCCGTCGCCTGGGCGATCGACGCCGGCATCGCGGACCAGGCCGCCTGCGGCTCGACCACCTGGGTCCTCGGCTGTCATGACACCCCGCGGGTCGCCACCCGCTACGGCTTCGACCTCGCCGATGACGATTCTCCGGAGGAGCCCGACCCCGACTATCCCGCGGGCATCGCCCAACGACTGGCGCGCCGGTGGATCAGAGCCGATGGCCTTGAGGGCGCTGAGGGCACTGAGGGCGCTGAGGGTGCGGCACCCGCCTGCGACCCCGCGCGCGGTGAGCACCGGGCGCGCGCCGCAGCCATGGTCGTGATGGCGCTGCCGGGAGCCATGTACCTCTACCAGGGCGACGAGCTCGGCCTGCCCGAGGTCCCCGACATCCCCGAGGACCGCCTGCAGGACCCCATCGCCCGCCGCATGCGCGGCCAGGAGAAGGGGCGCGACGGTTGCCGCGTGCCGCTGCCGTGGACGGCGACCGGCCGTTCATTCGGCTTCGGACCCGACGACGGCGCCGAGCCGCACCTGCCCCAGCCGGCGGGGTGGGGGGAGCATGCCGTCGAGCTCGAGGAGGCCGACCCGGGCTCGATGCTTCACCTGTATCGCGAGGGCCTACGACTGCGTCGCGAGATCTGGGGCGCGGCGCATCCGTCGGCCGGGCCGTTTCGGTGGGTGCGACGTGACGAGGACGTTCTGGCCTTCGCCCGTGGCGACGTGCAGTGCTGGACAGCCTTCGGTGCCGATACCGAGCTGCCGGCCGGGGAGGTCCTGCTGGTCTCGGCCCCGCTCGGCGTCGTCGAGTCCGATGGTGGTTCCGGAGCGGCCGGTGGCGCCGCGAGTGTCCTGCCCGCCGACACGACTGCCTGGATCCGCATCCCCGGCTGATCCCCACTAAATGCCGAGATCGGTTGTATTCCGGCTCGAGATCGGTCCGATGGACCGATCTCGAGCCGGAATACAACCGATCTCGACGGGGGAGTGTGGGGGAGCGCGCTCAGCCCTTGCGCCCGGGACCGCCCTGCCCCGGGCCCTGGTCCCCGCCCCCGGGGCCTCCCGGGCCTCCGCCCATGCCGGCGCTCAGCGCGCCGGCCGTCGCGGTCGTCGAACCGCCCGACGTCGTCGCCACCGTGTACTCGCCGCCCTCGCTCAGGCCGAGCACCGTCACCGCATCGGCGGAGACCGTACTGGTCAGTGTCCAGCTCGTGCCGTCCGCACCCGTGACGGTGATCGTGTCGCCCTCGGCCACCGGAATGGAGGCGGATACGCCCACCAGCGTCGTCTCGCCATTGGCGTCCACCGATCCGTCCATCGATCCCGCTGCACCGCCCACGACGACCTCGCCGCCGGTGACATGGGCCGACCCGTTGGAGTCGATCCCGTCGGAGTTGGCGTAATCGATCTGCACCTGCCCGCCTGAGATCGTGAGCACCGAGCCGTCATCGGACTCGGAGTCGGCGCTCTCGTAGCCCTCGATCGTGTAGTCGCCGTTGGAGGCATTGATGCCGTCGTCGCCCGAGGCGATATCGAGGCTTCCGCCATTCACATTGACGAAGGCCGCCTGCAGGCCCTCATCGGCGGCGTCAATGGTGACACTGCCCGTGTCCTGGGCGTAGGTCACGCCGGCGTTGATCCCCTTGGGGGAGGCGGTGGTGCTCTCGGACTGGCTCTCATCGGACTGGCCGCCGGCGGCCTGGTCCTGACCCGGCGCACCCTGACCCGGCGCGCCCTGGCCCGGTCCCTGCTCCTCCGAGACAGTGGCATTGGCCTGCCCGCCCCCGGCGGCGATCGACAGCGTCGTGCCGTCCACGGTGACGTCGGTGGTCGCGGACACGCCGTCGTCGCCGGAGGTGACGTTCACCGTGGCGTCCCCGAGCGCGACGAACCCCTTGGTCTCGTCGTTGTCCTCGGAGGACTTCAGGCCATCGCCGCCCGCGCTCACCGTCAGACTCCCCGACGAGACGAGCAGGTAGTCCTTGCCGCGCACGCCGTCATCGACGGCGTCGACCGTGATCGTCGGCTCGCCCGTGATGACCAGGCCGTTCTTCGATGAGATGCCGTCGTTGTAGGAGCCGGTCACGTTCAGGGAGCCGGTGCCCGTGATGGTGAGCGTGTCCGAGGAGAACAGGGCGGCGGTGGCGGCGTCCTCACTGGTATCGGCGTAGGCGGAGCCGTCGGCCAGTGTGTTCGTGGTGCCTTCCGCCAGGACCATCACGGCGCTCCCGGCGTCCTGGATGTCGATCGCGGGCCCGCCGGTGTTGGTGATCGAGGCGCCCGCCAGAACGAGGCGGACGTCGGCCTTATCCGCGTTGACGACCACCTGGCCGTCGAGAGTGCCGCTCACCACGTAGGTGCCGGAGCCGGTGATGGTGACGGTCCCGCCATCAACAGTGACATTGCCGGCGTCGGAGCCCGAGACCTCGGCGGAGCCGCCCGAGGCCGTGATGGTCGTGGCGGCGGAGGCGTCATAGGCGCCGGTCTTGTCGGCATCCGAGGCGACCGCGGTTGCCTCGGAGGTATCTGCGTTCGCGGACAGGACATCGGATGCGCTCGCACCGACGGAGGCCTGCCTGACGGCGGTGCTGATGCTGGTCGAGCCCGTGGCCGCATCAGTGGCGGTCGCCGACGTCATCCCGCAGGCGGTGACGAGCGCGACCGAGGCCAGGGCGGCGATCGCGCCACCGACGCGCTGCATCCTGCGGCCGCGCGGGGCTGCGGCATGGCGTCCGATGGGGCGGGCGGTGACGTGCTTGAGCGGGTTCAACATGTGTGTCTCCTGGTGCCGGTGTCCCGGCGCTCGGGGCCTGGCTGCTGGTGGGCGGCGGCCGGTCGATGGGGCAGATGGTCAGTGGGGGTGATAGCCGGAATCCCCGGCTCAGGCGGCACGAGCGGTACTGCCGAGTTCGCGGGTCAGGAGCCGATGCCATTTGTTGGCCGGCAGCTCGGGGTGGAGTACGGCCATGCCGGTGGCGTACTTCGATATCCGCGAGGGCCGGTGGCCGCTGGCCCACAGGTAGCGGTCCGTGGGAGAGCATCGAGCCGGATTCTTCGTCTCGACGACGGCGAGCGGCCCCGCGGGTCGGGGCGCGCCGCGGCGGGTGGCGCGCGTGCCGGACCCGCGCTCCTCGCCCTCGCCGTCCTCGCCGGACGCGAATGCGGTCCACGTCAGGTCGGTGTCGATGGTGGCGCGGGCGCCGTCGTCGGGCAGGTGCAGCGTGGTGCGGCGGTAGGTCGTGCTCATCACCGGCTTGAGGCTTCGCGCGACGCGGCGGGCATCCCGTACGGACCCGCTCAGTGGCGCGAGGCAGTCGGCGATGAAGCCGAGGCCCTCGGGAGTCAGGTGGTCGGCGTCCGCGGCTCGGTAGTCCATGCGCTGCTTGATCGTGGCGCCCCGAGGACCGCGGGTCTTGACCTCCAGGAAGGTCAGTCCCGAATCCAGGTAGGAGCGGGTGCGGATCTTGAAGCGGCGACGGCGCTTGTGAGCGGCCTGGAAGTAGGAGCCGAGTTCGGGGGTGTCGAAGTAGGTCGAGGCGTAGGAGAAGCAGCGCCGACCGTCGATGTCGAGGACGAGGGCCCGCTCGGCCAGGGCGTCGATGACGCCCTGTGCGGTGTCGGAGGCGACGAGGTACTTGCGGTCGATGCGGGTGAGCAGGCCGGCGGAGGCGTTGAGGTCCTCCAGGGTCGTGGCGGTCAGGCGCTCGGTGTCGAGGGCGGTGGTGGTGGGCGCGGCCGCGGGCATGGGTGGCTCCTATCCGATATCCAGTGGTGAGTCAGCGGACGACCGCGTGGACTGCCGTGGTGTTCCGCGGTTCGCGCTGCGGGCGGTAGGAGGGAGCCTCCGGCACGACCGGGTTCCAGACTTCTGCTGGGGAGAGTGCGGGCGGCAGTGTGGCGACGGGGCTCGCGAGGCTCTCCGGAGCCGCCGGGGCGGGTGCGCTGGTCTCAGCCTGGGGGCGGGGCCGGTGGAGCTGGTAGCGCACATCGACCAGTGTGGTGTCGTTGACCAGGTCGAGGCGCTGGACCTCGATCGAGTGGATCCGGGCGTTGAGCAGGCGGGAGAGGTGGTCGGTCAGGGCAGTCTCATCGGAGATGGCGCGGTCGACCATGACCACCTGGTGGCGGTTGCGGCGCAGCATGGACGGGTGGTCGCCGATCCACAGGGAGGCGACGACGAGCGCCATGAGTACCGCCGTCGTCGTGATGGAGGCGCCGATGCCGCCGAGCAGGCCGAGGGCCAGGGCGGCGAAGAAGTAGGCGACCTCGTGCTGGGCGAGCTCGGTGGAGCGCAGGCGGATGATCGACAGGACGCCGAAGAGACCCAGACCCAGGCCGGCTCCGACGCTGGAGGTCGCCAGCAGGAGAGTCACCGCCAGCACGCCCACGTTGACGCCGATGTAGGCGGCCATGAGGTCCTTGCGGCTGTGGCGCCGAACGTACAGTCCGCCGACGAGCGCGATCAGAGCGATCAGGTCGGCGCCGATGGCGGCGATCGATGCGAGGGTCATGGTGAGGCTCCTTGGATCTGATGTCCCGGGCTGGTCGGCCCGTTGGTGGATAGTCAAGGAGCGGTTTCAATGAGCCCGCTGTGAATCGGGCATGGGCAGGGCATGAGTCGTCCGGGAGGTCCGGGAGATGTGGGTGGTGGGGAGGCTCGGATGTCCAAAACGGAGGAGATCAACGCACTCCCCCTGCACAGCTGAAACAGAAACCCGCGGGTTGGAGCGGGTTGCTGAGTGAAACTGCGAGGGAGAAGGTCTTGATCTCCTCCGTTTTGGACATGTTGCGCCGGATGCGCGTGCGGGATCAGGGCCTCTTAGACGGTTTTCACAGTGCCGCCGTCGGCGACGATGTTGGCGCCGACAACACTGCTGGCAGCAGGTGATGCGAGGAAGACGACCAAGTCGGCGATCTCCTCGGGCTCGGTGAGGCGCCCGGAAGCGATCTTGAAGATCGAGGGCAGGGCGGCTAGGAGCTCTTCATGCTTCATGCCCCGGGCTGCAGCGACTCGTGCGCCGTAGCCGTCTGGATCGCGTAAACGTCCGGTTCCCACGGTGCCCGGGGAGACTGTGTTGACGCGTACGCCGCGCGGCCCGAACTCCTCGCTCAGCCGCTTGTTGAAAGCAAGGAGTGCGGCCTTGGCCTCGCTGTAGCTCACGGGGCTCGGGGTGGGGATGAGGGCGTTGATGGATGAGACGCTGACGATGGAGCCCTTGCGCTCAATAAGGCTTGGGAGAGCGGCATGGCTTGTCCACACGGCGCTGAAGAGGTTGAGGTTGAACATGTTCTGCCACTGGGCATCATCCGCATCCAGCTCGAGGAAACCACCGAGCTTGAGGGTGTCCGCGTCGCCACCGCCGACGTTGTTGATGAGGATGTCAATACCGCCGAGCTCATCCAGGGCGGACTGCACCGCACCGATGGCGCCCCCAGGTGTTGCCAGGTCGGCTGGGATGGCTGCTATGGCTGTCTTTTCCAGTTCTGGGGTGATGGTGCGCGCGGTGCCGACGACCTGCGCGCCCTCCTGCGCCAGCCGTTGCGCGACTGCTAGGCCGATTCCACGGCCGGCCCCGGTGACCAGGGCGGTCTTCCCCTCGAGATGCAGATTCATAGTTCTCCTTCTTGAGCTATCGGTATGAACTATCGGTCAAAGACGTGGACGGACGTTTCCCCTGGATGGGGCGGGTCGCGGGTGTGCTGCGCATTGGCCGGCGATCAGTGGCCGGCCGGCTGTGCATAGGCCGGCGGTCAGTGGCCGGCCGGCTCGGCCGGGGCGCGGTCGCCCGTCCTGGCCGAGCCAGACTCGCAGGCCGGATAGCGCCACGTCGATCGCCTGGTGGAGAGCTCCAGAGGCTCGGATGTCCAAAACGGAGGAGATCAACGCACTGCCCCTGCACAGCTGAAACAGAAACCCGCGGGTTGGAGCGGGTTGCTGAGTGAAACTGCGAGGGAGAAGGTCTTGATCTCCTCCGTTTTGGACATGTTGCGCCGGATGCGCGCGGCGGCAGTTCTCGGAGGCCTCCAGCAGTTGCGGCTCGAGATCGAGCAATTACTGCCCGATTGCGGCCCGGTCTCGGCGACCTGCTGGTACATGCCAGGCATGTATCGAGCAGTGCGCTTGTCGGAGAAGGCGCACAGGCTGCCCTTGGTCAGGCCGGTTGCCTCGGCCGGGCGCGCCGGTGAGGCAGCAGTGAGGCAGCGGTGAGGCAGCAGCTGTCGCTGTTGGCCCAGACTCCTCCATGGCGTGCTCGAGCATCGTCTGCTCGTTGAGACTCCGCGGTCTGCCCATGAGGGGAAGCCGCGGGTTCCTGACTTGTGGGTCGAACCCAGCCGTCCAGCCGTTGCTCGTTCTGGCCTTGTTCTAGTTTCCAGGTCGGACCGGGCAACGGCTGGACGGGCCTTAAAGGCCCCGGCGCGTCGGGGCGTCGTACTGGTAACGGCCCAGGTCGCGGTTGATGGTTCGGTGCCACCTGTTGGTGGGCAGGCTCTCGTGGAGCACCGCCATTCCGGTGGCGTACTTGGACAAACGAGTCGGCCGATGGCCGCGTCCCCACAGGAGTCGGTCCGTGGGCGAAGCCGTGGAGGGGTTCTTGGTCTCCACCACCATCCGCTTGTCGATGAGCACGCGGCGGTCGGTGCGGACGCCATCGGAGTTGAACAGCTCCCAGGTCAGGGCCTTGTCGAAGGTGGCGCGGGCGTTGTCGTTGGGCAGGTGGAGCGTGGTGCGCTGGTATGTGCTGTCCATGACGGGCACCAGCGCCTCCGCGATATCGCGGGCCTCCTCGAGGGCGCAGGTCTCGGACTCCACCAGGCGCTCGACGATGAATTCCTTGCCCTCGTCGGTGATGCGGTCAGCGTCGTCGGGACTGTACTTCAGCCGGTCCTTGACTGTCGCCTCGCGCGAACCATTGGTCTTGACCTCCAGGAAGCACAGGTTGGAGTCCAGGTAAGTGCGGGTGCGGATCTTGTAGCGACGACGGCGCTTGTAGGCGGCCAGGAAGAAGGCGTCCAGAGCGGAGGTGTCGAAGTAGGTGGAGGCGTACTGGAAGTTGCGCAGTCCGTCGATCTGCAGGACCTGTGCCCGCGGAGCGAGGATGTCGATGATGTCCTGGACGTCGTCCGGCGGCACCAGGTACTTGCGGTCCATGCGGGTGAGCAGGCACGCTTCGGCATTGAGCTCGGCGAGAGTGATGGTGTTGAGGTGCTCGGTGCGTGGCATGTCGCCCCTCCTTTCCTTCCGGTCCTTCCGGGCGGTGAATCAGGCGGTGAGTACAGTGAGTGGTTGGAATCGGTGGTGCCGCGAATCGGCTGCAATCGGCTGTGCCGATGGGGCGGCGCGCCTCGCCGGAGCCGCCGGTTCTGCGACTGGTTGATCTGTTGCCCGACCTTGCCGACCTCGCTGGGCGGTCAGGGCCGTCAGCGCAGTCAGTGCTGTTAGTGGGCGTTGTTGGGGTGTGAGGGCGGCGCGGGCCAGGAAGAGTTGGTCCAGGGGTCCTGCGCAGGGGCGGCGGGCTGGCTCTGCTGCGGTGCGGGTGCGCTCTGGTACTCCTGCTGACTATTCGGGCTCTGCTGGCTTCGCCGGCCCCGCCGTGTGGATGCCGGCTGCTGAGGCGAGAAGGTCGATGTCGCGATTCCCTGGGGCTGCACCGCCTGGCCATCCCGAGGGAGGGGCGTGGTCGTGGACACCTCGTGAACCAATGGCGCCGACTGCTGGGTCTGAAGAGGCTGCGGCGAGGCCTGTGCGGCCTGTGAGACCTGCAGAGCCTCCGTCTGAGGCTGGGGGCGGTGGAGCCTGTAACGGACGTCGACGATAGTCGTGTCATTGACCAGGTCGAGGCGCTGGATGTCCAGGTTGAGCACCTTGGCGTTGAGAAGCTGCTCGAGATGGTCGGTGAGCTCGTGCTCATCGCTGACGGCGCGGTCGAGGGTCACCACCTGGTTGCGGTTGCGCCGCATCAGCGCGGGGTGGTCGCCCACGAACAGGGCTGCGAGCACCAGCGCCATGAGGGTGGCGGTCAATCCGATGTTGGCCTCCATGCCTCCGATCAAGCCGAGTGCCAGAGCGGCGAAGAAGTAGGCGACCTCACCCTGGGCCAGAGCGGTGGAGCGCAGGCGGATGATCGACAGGACGCCGAAGAGTCCCAGGCCCAGACCGGCCCCCAGTTCCTGCGCGCTGGACAGCAGGAGCGTGACGGCCAAGACGCCGATGTTGACTCCGATATAAGCGGCCACAAGGTCTCGGCGACCATGACGGGGTATGTAAAGTGCACCGACCAGGACGGCCAGCGCCACCATGTCAAGGCCGGTGGAGGCGAGCGCGGTGAGGGTCATCGCAGAATTCCTTTCTTCGCGGTTTGTCAGGGCAAGACCGTTCGGTGAGCATGTCGCTCAGTCCGAAGATGGTCAGTCCAACGCGCAGTTCTGTGAATAACCTGTGAATAGCCATCGGCAGTTATGAGTAATGTTCGGAATGTCCCGGCCTCCGACTCGGGTGGAGGGGTGGAGCCGTGGGTGATTGGTGATGGTGTCGCGCCACAGATATCCGCGATATGTCGGACATATGTCAATATTGTAACGGGCGTGTGGCGAACGCGTGAAGTGGGGCAGGTGGCGAAGGAGTGGCTGGGTCGCCCCGCACCCATGAACGGGAGTGCGACACGCCCGGAGCGGTCGCTTTCCGGGGGTGAGTTTTCCGAGCTCTGTCCCCAGGATGGGGATGGAGTGGGCGGAGAGGTGCGTGGAGGCCTGTGGGTAAGAGGGCAGAATTCGTGTCACACCCCTGGAGGAGCATGGTTGCGCAGATCGTGGGTCGTTCGTCGGTCTTCAGCGTCGGAGGCTGCAGATGGTCCGCGTCTCCCGGCGTCCACAGGATGACGGGCCGCTCTCCACAGGAAGGAGGCGCATTGTGCACAGCGCCACGTCAGACACATTATCTAGTGGTGCTGGCACGCCCGGACCCCTAGGGGTAGTGTCTTGCCCTGCGGGGCGGTATGCCCGCCCGAGAACTACACGAGTGTTGTTACGCCGGTGGAACCTCCTTGTGAGGGTGCCATTGGCTGCGACCCGAATACCTGCCCATCGACCCCTCACGAGAGCCAGGAAGTGACCTACATGGCGATCACCGTCTACTCCAAGCCCAACTGCGTGCAGTGCAACGCCACCTACCGCGCCCTGGACAAGGCGGGACTCCGCTACGAGACGGTCGACATCTCTCTCGACGTTGAGGCTCTCGAGCAGGTCAAGTCCCTCGGCTATGCCCAGGCTCCTGTTGTCATGGCCGGGGAGGATCACTGGTCGGGTTTCCGTCCGGACAAGATCAAGGCTCTGGCCATCGCCGCCGAGGTCCTCGCGGTCTGAGGGGCGTGTCCACCTCGAGTCGTCGGAGCGGCCCCCTCCTGGTGTACTTCTCCTCCACGTCGGAGAACACGCATCGCTTCGTGGGCAAGCTCGGATTCCGCAGCGCACGCATACCGCTGCGGCCGAAGGAGGCGCCGCTCGCGGTCGACGAGGAGTACGTCCTCCTCGTGCCGACTTATGGCGGAGGGTCTGTTAAAGGGGCCGTGCCCAAACAGGTCATCAAGTTCCTCAATGACTCGCACAACCGGTCGCTGTGCCGAGGTGTGATCTCCTCCGGCAACACCAACTTCGGTGAGGCGTACTGCCTCGCCGGTGACATTATCGCCAGCAAGCTGAATGTGCCGCTTCTGTACCGCTACGAGCTGCTGGGAACACCCACCGACGTCGTACGCGTCAAAGAAGGATTGGAAGACTTTTGGCAGACACCCTGACGGATACCGGTCTGGAGCCGGTACCCTCCCCGGAGCTCGACTACCACGCTCTCATGGTCGAGGAGGGCTACTACGAGGGGGGGGGCGTCCTGGAGCGCTACTCCCCGGAGTTCGTCAAGGCCGCCTTCAAGGCCGCCTACGCGCACAGGTTCCGCTTCGAGACCTTCCTGGGCGCCTTCAAGTATGGCTGGAATTAAACAAGGTCGGTGCGTGGTGGTGTGATTGGGAGGTGCTCGAAGTCGTAGTCGAAGGTGCGGTTGGTGATGTAGGTGGTGAAGGCCGCGAGGGTGTTTTGCGGGGCGAGCGCGCGCGGGGGTTGGCGATGTTGGCTTTGGCGGCGTCCCGTATGTGTTCTGTGGGTCCCAGGGTCGGGGGCGTAGGGGGGGCATGTAGATGGGTGTGATGCGCTCCAGAGCCTGACCGGGGGCATAAAGATCGTTCAAGGCCTTGGCGTGGTGGAACCTGGCGTTGTCCAGGACGACTGCGATCTTCTTCCCCTCATCGGTCTCGCGCGCCAGGCGACCCATCATGAGGGCGGGTCTGCTCGGCGTTCTGGTTTCCCTCGATGGGGTGGATCCTCATTTTCTTGGTCGTCAGGCTCAGTGCCCCGATGAACGACCGGCTCGCCTTCTTGCGGTCCACGTACAGCTTTGTTCTCTTCCCCTTGGGGAGCCACATGCGCTTCGTCTCGGCCTCGTGCTCCACGCGGACCTCGTCGTCGGTACAGGGCTCCCGGCCGTCTTGGAGCAGACCGGCGACCTGGTCTCGGAACTCGGCCATCCGCTGGTGATGGCCTTCTCGTCGCGGCGCCCCACGAACGGGTCGGGGAGCCTGAGGCTCATGCCCGACAAGCGCATGAGCAGCCGGTAGGAGGACTCCGACCTGTACTCGACGCCGAATCTGATCAGACGCGGCATCCTCAAGGAGCCGGGACGTCCCAGAGCTCGGCCCAGGCGCCCGCCTCCGATGGCGGTTTACCAAGAATCTCCTCCAGCTCCTCCTTCTGCGCCCGCCTGAGCCTCGCCGCGTTCCTGCCCACGGCGTGACCGGTTACCACGGAGCCCAGTCTGCGCCTCCGCCACTGTGACAGCCACTTGCGCACTGTCTTCTCGGCCCGCTCGACCATCTCCATGATAATATCCAGGCCGACGCCGCGGGCAGCGTACGCAATCGCCTCCGCCTTCATTCTCACAAGCCTGTAGGTGTCCGAATGCTTCTTCCACCTGATGAGGACGCCTCGCTCCTCGTCCGTCATGTCGATCTGCACGAGGCAATCCTCATGCGCGATCCCCTCAATTATCAGCTGGTAATCTCGCAGCAGCCGCCCCAGAATGTCGTTTTGTTTAATTCCGGCCATGGGACCCAGACAAATTACCGACCCCGGCAGGGGGTGGGATACCGGAGAGCGGGGTGGCTGGAGGTGGCTGAGGTTCGGCTGGGGGAGGGCTGAGAGTGGTTGAGGCGGTTGGCGCGGCATGGCCGGGTGGAGGCGACTGCGGCGGCCCTCAGCCGGCGGCCAGGGCCATGTCCCCCGGTTTGATCCAGCCGCGGGCCCGCATGAGCTCGCTGATCCCCAGGGTCAGCAGCGCGGGGATGAGGATCTGGAAGACGACTATGAGGGCGATGAGCCGCCCGGTGGAGGTGGAGCCCGACATTGTCTGGAAGGTCATGATCTGGCCCACGAGCCCCGCCGAACCCATGCCCGAGCCGATGGCATTGGACTGCATGCCCAGCACCATGGTGGTGATGGGGCCCAAGATCGCCGAGGCCAGGGTGGGCGGCACCCAGATGAGGGGGTGGCGCACGATATTGGGCACCTGAAGCATGGAGGTGCCCAAACCCTGGGCGATGAGCCCGGCGAAGCGGTTCTCCCGATAGCTGGCCACGGCGAAGCCCACCATCTGCGTGGTGCAGCCGATGGTGGCCGCCCCGGCCGCCAGGCCCGAGAGGTCCAGGATGATGCCCAGGGCCGCCGAGGAGATCGGCAGGGTCAGGATGATGCCCATGAGGGCAGAGACGATGATGCCCATGAGCAGGGGCTGGCGCTCGGTACCCCAGTTGACCAGCTGGCCCAGGCTGATCATGAGGCGCGAGATCGGCGGGCCCACCAGCAGGCCCGCGCTGCCGCCGGCGCATACGGACAGGGTGGGGGTGACGAGGATGTCCAGGCTGGTGCGGCCCGCCACCAGGCGCCCGGCCTCCACTGCTGCCCAGGCGGCGATGAAGGCGCCCAGTGGCTCGCCGGGGCCGTTGAGAACCAGGGCCGGTGCTCCGCCGTCGGACTGCAGGGCGGTGCCCGACAGCAGGGCCGCGGCGCGGGCGCCCACCTGCCCGGCCACCATGGCGCCCACGACGACGAAGGTTGGCGCCTTGAGGCGGTGGGCCACACCGACGCCGATGCCCGCCCCGGTCAGGGAGGTGGCGATCGCCCCCAGGAGAGTGAGCCAGGTGCCGGCGGCGCCGGGCAGGAGCCTGCCGAGCTGGCCCAGGATCGTTCCCAGGATGAGGGAGGCGAACAGGCCGTGGGCCATGCCGGTCATGGCGTCGATGAGGACGCGGTGGGCCAGGGCGCGCAGTGCGGGCAGGAGGTGGCGCAGCAGGGAGGCTGCGGAGGTGGTGGCGGGTGTGCGGTTGGTGGTCACGGGGCTGCCTTGGAGTCGAAGGGGGGTGCGAGGCCCATGGGTGTCAAGACACCTGGCAGCCTATCCCTCGGATGCCGTCAGTGTCATGACACATGGGTGGGATGCGTGTCACGGAGGCAGGGGTGGCCTGGGGCGTGGGGGAGTGCGCTGCGGGAAACGGGCGGGGCACTACCGCAGGAAGCCGAGCTCCCCCATCCGGGCCTCGACCGCATCGAGGGCGGCCTCGTCGTCGGCCTCGATGGTGTGGGTGTGCCAGCCGTTGGTCAACTCGGACAGGGCCGTGGACCGGGGCAGGCGCGCCAGGAAGTGGGCGAGGTCCTCGGGGCTGCGGATGAGCAGGTCGACGGTGATCTGCCCGTAGAGGCGGTGCTCCACCGAGACGTCCAGAACGCTCCCCCCGACCTTGATGATGGCGCTCAGCTCGATGGCGATGTCCTCGCGGGTGTGCTGGACGAAGATGGAGCGGTGCGGCCGGGTGGCGGGACGGGCCAGCACGTAGCCGCGGTTGGTGGCGCGGATGGGGTGGCCCTCGGCGCGCAGGAGGGCGACGTCGCCGACGATGACCTGGCGCGAGACGCCCAGCTGCGCGCCCAGGCGGGTGGCGGCCAGGGGCCTGCGCGTGGCCGCGAGGCGGTCGAGGATCTCCTGACGGCGTATCCCGGCGTCCATGGGCGGTCCTTTCTTCTCGGGCTCTCTCAGGCTCGTGGTGCGGCCGCCCTGCGGTGGCCGGCGCGGGGACCGTGGCGGTAAGCCTATGCGTGGTGGGGGCTGCGGGGAGGGCGAGCGGCGGAGCCTGTACGGCGGTGACTGGCGCCTTGCGGTTGGTGGGCTGCTGGTTGGTGGGCTGGCGGCTGCTGGTTGGTGGGCTGACGGCGGTGGCGACACGCGGAAGGCAGGTGTGACGCAACCGAGATTTGCCGGACTTGTCCCCAGGGCGGGGGCCGGTGTGCTCCGAGCGGGACGGCGGTGCTGTGGTTAAGGGGCCCTCTTTCGTGTCACACCCCCGCAGGACCATGGTTCTGTGGATCGGAGCGGGAGCCCCGGGACGGCGCCCCGAGGCGCGCGGGGCGACTATCCACGGTCCCTCCACAAGCGGTCCCGGAGCTATCCACAGGCGAGGAGGTCATTGTGCACAGGTCGGCGCCAGACACAGCATGTTGGGGTGGTGGACCCGGTGGACCCCTAGGGGTAGTGTCTTGTCTCGCGGGGCCGCCATGGCCTTCCGCGAATGACAGATGTGTGGTTACACCGGCGCGATCCCCCTGCGGGGTGATACGTCCGGCTCGCCACCGGAACCCGAGGAAGTGACCGATATGGCGATCATCGTCTACTCCAAGCCCAACTGCGTGCAGTGCAGCGCTACCTACCGCGCTCTGGACAAGGCGGGTCTGGTCTACCGGACGGTGGACGTCGCGCTCGATGTCGAGGCCCTGGAGCAGGTCAGGGCCCTCGGCTACGCCCAGGCCCCTGTGGTCGTGGCCGGAGAGGACCACTGGTCCGGTTTCCGTCCGGACAAGATCAAGGCCCTGGCCGTCGCCGTCGAGGCCCTCGCGGTCTGAGGGGCGTGCCCTCCTCGAGTCCCGGGGGCGGTCCGCTCCTGGTGTACTTCTCCTCCGCCTCGGAGAACACTCACCGCTTCGTGGGCAGGCTCGGTTATCGCAGTGCGCGTATTCCGCTGCGCCGTCGGGATGAGCCGCTTACGGTCGGTGAGGGGTATGTCCTGTTCGTGCCGACCTACGGCGGGGGGTCCGTCAGGGGGGCCGTGCCCAAGCAGGTCATCGCGTTCCTCAACGACCCGCGCAACCGTTCCCTGTGCCGGGGCGTGATCGCCTCGGGGAACACCAACTTCGGTGAGGCGTACTGCCTCGCCGGCGACATTATCGCGAGCAAGCTCGGGGTGCCGTTCCTGTACCGCTACGAGCTGCTGGGGACGCCCACCGACGTCGCACGCGTCAGACAAGGATTGGAAGACTTTTGGCAGATACGCTGACGGACACCGGGCTGGAGCCCGCCCCCTCCCCGGAGCTCGACTACCACGCTCTCAACGCCAGGCTGAACCTGTACGACGCCAGCGGGAGGATCCAGTTCGACGCGGACCGCCAGGCCGCGCGCCAGTACTTCCTCCAGCACGTCAACCAGAACACGGTCTTCTTCCACGACATCGAGGAGAAGCTCGACTACCTGGTCGAGGAGGGCTACTACGAGGGGGGCGTCCTGGAGCGCTACTCCCCGGAGTTCGTCAAGGCCGCCTTCAAGGCCGCCTACGCGCACAGGTTCCGCTTCGAGACCTTCCTGGGCGCCTTCAAGTACTACACCTCGTACACGCTCAAGACCTTCGACGGAAAGCGCTACCTGGAGCGCTTCGAGGACCGGGTCACCATGGTGGCCCTGGCGCTGGCCGACGGCGATGAGCGGCTGGCCCTGGACCTCATTGAGGAGATGATGACCGGCCGCTTCCAGCCGGCCACGCCCACGTTCCTCAACGAGGGCAAGGCCCAGCGCGGTGAGCCCGTCTCCTGCTTCCTCGTGCGCATCGAGGACAATATGGAGTCGATCGCCCGGGGCATCAACTCCGCCCTGCAGCTGTCCAAGCGGGGCGGGGGAGTGGCTCTGCTGCTGAGCAACCTGCGTGAGATGGGCGCGCCCATCAAGCGCATTGAGAACCAGTCCAGCGGCGTCATCCCGGTGATGAAGCTGCTGGAGGACTCCTTCTCCTACGCCAACCAGCTGGGGGCGCGCCAGGGCGCGGGGGCCGTGTACCTGCACGCCCACCACCCCGACATTATGCGGTTCCTGGACACCAAGCGCGAGAACGCGGATGAGAAGATCCGCATCAAGACCCTGTCGCTCGGCGTCGTCATTCCCGATATCACCTTCGAGCTGGCCCGGAATGACGAGGACATGTACCTGTTCAGCCCCTACGACGTCGAGCGCGTCCACGGGGTGCCGTTCGCGGACCTCGATGTCACCGAGAAGTACCGCGAGATGGTCGACGACGCGCGCATCAAGAAGACCAAGATCAACGCGCGCAGGTTCTTCCAGACCCTGGCCGAGATCCAGTTCGAGTCGGGCTACCCGTACGTCGTGTTCGAGGACACGGTCAACCGCGCCAACCCGGTCAAGGGCAAGGTGGTCATGTCCAACCTGTGCTCGGAGATCCTGCAGGTCTCCGAGCCGAGCGTGCTGAATGAGGACCTGTCCTACGCGCACGTCGGCAAGGACATCTCCTGCAACCTGGGCAGCCTCAATATCGCCAAGACGATGGATTCCCCAGACTTCGCTAAGACGATCGCGACCGCGGTGCGGGGACTGACCGCCGTCTCGGAGCAGACCCACCTGCCGAGCGTGCCCTCGATCGACCGCGGCAACCGCGAGTCCCACGCCATCGGCCTGGGGCAGATGAACCTTCACGGCTTCCTCGCCCGCGAGAGGATCCTCTACGGCAGCCAGGAGGGCCTGGACTTCACCAACGTCTACTTCGCCTGCGTGCTCTTCGCGGCCCTGAGCGCCTCGCACGACCTCGCCGTCGAGCGTGGCCGGACCTTCGTCGGCTTCGAGGATTCCGCGTACGCCACCGGCGAGTTCTTCGAGAAGTACACGACTCAGGATTTCGTCCCTGCGACGGATCGCGTCCGAGAGATCTTCGAGTCCTCCAGCGTGCACGTGCCCACGCGCGCGGACTGGGCGGAGCTGGCCGAGAAGATCCGGCGCGACGGCATCTACAACCGCAACCTGCAGGCGGTGCCGCCGACCGGCTCGATCTCCTACATCAACCACTCGACGTCGTCGATCCACCCCATTGTGGCCAAGATTGAGATCCGCAAGGAGGGCAAGATCGGGCGCGTCTACTACCCGGCTCCCTACATGACGGACGACAACCTGGAGTACTACCAGGACGCCTACGAGATCGGCCCGGAGAAGATCATCGACACCTACGCCGCGGCCACCCAGCACGTGGACCAGGGGCTGAGCCTCACGCTGTTCTTCCCGGACACGGCCACCACCCGCGACGTCAACCGCGCCCAGATCTACGCCTGGCGCAAGGGCATCAAGACCCTCTACTACATCCGCCTGCGCCAGGCGGCCCTGACCGGCACCGAGGTCGAGGGCTGCGTCTCCTGCATGTTGTGAGGCTCTGGTCCTTGTTCGAGCCGCGCATGGAAGCGGGTAGAACGTGGTAGTTGCTCATGTGCGCGACTCTGGGGCATATGATCATCTTCATGACCACGAGGAACCGCTGCTGTCGTTTGCCGATGGTGTTGCGTGGGCGTGGCATCGTGGAGGTGACTGGCGCTCGGCGGTCGAGAGGCTCCACATCACGACGATCAAGGTCGACATCACCTGAGACAACGCGAAACCCGGCTCACCCACCGTCCGGAAGGCTACTGCCCTGAGCACGATCAGGATACGTCAGCATTGCTGGCAACGCTGGCGTTACCGGGTTTGCTGACTCGGTAACGTCCACTGCTGTCCAACGCGGCGGTATAGCGCTCGGAGTAAAGGTCGAATAAAGACTGGCACGGCCCAGGAACGGCATGATTCCGCGGGACCTGACCCGGTTGCCGGCGTCGGAGATGTTTCTAAACCTCCGATATGGACAGACGGTGTTTACAGTGCTTCCAGTGTTTGGAGCCTCCTACTCGGCGAGCAGGTAAGCGCGGTTGCGGCTGGTAGGCGGTGCGGTTGCGGTAATCAGCCCGTCACCAACCAGTTCGCGCAGAAGCGGGCGGAGGGCGGAGAGGGATTTGCCCGTCTGCTCGGCGATCTCCTGAATTTTCAGTGGCTCCCGGGAGTCGAGAACGGACAGGACCTCCCACCTGGCTCCGGTGGACGGCATGCCCAGCTTCGGATCGGCGAGTACATAAGGGCCGTCATTCATGCCGATCAGAAGTCCCTCCGCTACGAGCTCGCCGAGGAGATCCCGTACGTCGTCGGAGTCGAGGCCGAGATTTCGCCGTATATCCACTACCCACACCTTCCCGTCTCTACGGGTCAGCGCCAGAACGGAATCCGCGGCGGTGTTCCGCGGCCCGCCGGGAAGACTGTCGAGCCACGCTCGCACATCGGGGTCAAGGAGACCGAAACGGGAGAGTTTCACCGTCACGCGGTCGATCGTTGTCGCATCGTAGTCCGGAGCGGGAAGACCTTGTTGGCGCATGGCATTGATCATGCGAGGAACGCCGGTTCCGGCGGCCTCGGCGACCATACCCCTGCTATGAGGTCTGGGGACGCTGCGCAGAAGGTTCGCAAGAACCTTGTTGCGAGAGACGGGAAGCCCCTCGTCAATGTTGGTGATGGTCCTGCCTCCGTAGAGACCGCCGGGATTCCCGACCTCAACTCGGTCCTGATAGATATCCACAGCAACTGTCTGACCTTGAGCGTGCGCGGAGTAGTCGCGGTGCATTACTGCGTTTGTGATGGCCTCCCGCAAAACATCTTCTGGAATTTCGAGAATATCTTCAGCCAACGCTCCCTTCGTAATTCGTCGGTGGCGCAGATTCCGCGTTACTGCGGACACGGCATCCTCCACCATGAGCGGAATAGGGCCGTCGCACACCTGTCTATCGAGGAATCGCACGCTGGTGTCCTGGGCCTTCTGCGTGCCAGGGTGGACCGCTACATCAACCACCAGCCGTGGGAACTCTTGCTGCGGATAGGGTGCTAGCGTTGCATATCCGGCGAAGGTCGGAACACCGTCGGACGTGAGGATGTTGAGCCGCTTGAGGGCCGTCTCCCGGTCGTCCTTGTTGATGTGGTCAAGGATGTGAGAGCTGCTGCTGCGAAGCTCACTGAGGAGGCGATCCACGCTGAGATCCTCAATGGTTGTTCCAAGCACTGGCTCACGGTCTGTGGGATCCTCGATCCGACGGGTTCTCAGGACGTGCACCTCGTAAGGAGACAGGCGGACGTCATGATCGTCCATACGTTTGAAACTGCCGTTCAGAATCCCTTTAACAATGACATAGCATGGCATGTCAATGTCCAGACGCTCGCGCAGGGATGGCACGTTGAGGACGACTACGGGACGGCCGTCCACGGTGTCGCGCTCTGGGACGCAGTCCGGCACCGGTGCTACTTTGGCGCTTCCCTGCGGCGAGGCATCGAGTCCTGAGATCAGGGCGTCAATCCGACGTTTGGCCACCGCCTCGGTGAACCCCTTGGCCGGCTGGAAGTCCTCGCGCTCATCAAGGCCGAGGATGATGGTTCCGCCATCTGTATTGGCGAAGGCGGACACGGTGTCCCAGATGCTCTTCGGCAGGTCGCGAACAGCGGCCTTCGCTTCCACGGAGGCGTCGTCGCTGCGTTGGCGGCGCATGCGTGCGACATGCTGATGCAGATCGTTGGCGTTCACGGTCGTCACTGTACCTCAGTGAAGTCGTCACTTTGTAGAGTGAGGCGCTCAGTTTCTACAGTGAGGTCGTCACTTTGTAGAGTGAGAAGCTCAGTTTCTACAGTGAGGATGCTGGTGAGGGTCGGGCGGGTCGCCTCTGTCGTCTTGTCGCAAGACCTTCAACTATGGTCATCGCTCCCGGCGCTGGGCGGAATCGGCCGGATCCCGACGTCCCTGCCGATTCCTCTATCAGGGGAGCTCTACCCGTTCTCGACCCGCGGTAGCTCGCGTACGGTCGAGAGCATGCCGCACAGTCAGATCCACTCCCGCCTTCGTCATCGACACAGCATTCTGCAGATCCTTCTGACGGCCATCGTCTTGGCCCAACCGACCTGGCCGGCCAGGCTGGCGTGGGCATTCTGAGTGCTGCCGGAACTGAATGCGCATGGGAGAGGGGCCGCCGGCCCATCGGCTTCCTCCGGCGAGCCTCTAGCGGCGTGCCCGGTGCGGGTCGATCAGGCGCTGCGCTGGGCCAGCAACCAGTTCCGCACGCCCGTCAGCTTGTAGGCGGGCTCGAAGGAGGCCATGTGCTCCATCGACTGCGGGTTCGCCTCCAGCACCGTGCCCGCGACGAAGGAGGAGAAGTTCCGCTGCTTCCCCTTGCCGAATAGCGCTTGCGTCTGCTGGAGAAGCGCGGAGGGGTCCGCCGTCGCATCCCACTCCTCATCGGCGACCGCGAAATCCACACTCGCCTGGGTCAGCATGTCCTTGGTGGCGGTCTGACCCTCCAGGGCCCTGTCGTCACCGCCCGCGACATGGTAAATGAATGTGGACTCGCCCAGACCGGAGAGCTGACTGGGATCCCACTGCCCGTCGACGAACATGAGAGCAGTGAACAGATCGGGCTGTTTACCGGCCAGAACCAAGTGGATCATGCACCCCATCGATTGCCCGGTTCCGTAGACGCGGGCGGGATCAATGGCGTACTGGCTCTGAAGCCATGTGACGAAGCGGCCGGTGAGGTCGAGCCAATCGGTCGTCGTGTAACCGTCATGGTCGTCCAGAACCGTCTCGGTGTAGGAGGGCACCACCACAATGCAGGGGTCGGTCGCCTGCGTGACGCTGCTCGCCCAAATGAGCGCGCCGTACTGCGACAACGGAGTGGTGGGGTCGTCGGATACGGTGCTGGCGTCTGCGATGTAGTGCACCAGTGGATAGGAGCCCGAGCCGGAATACCCCTCGGGTAGGAATACATTGAAAGCGAGTTCTTTGCCGGTATCCGGATCGCTGTACGCCTCCTGAGTGAATTTGCCCTGCACCTCCGCGACAAGATCGTCGAGAGAGGGAGCATCCGGCTCACCCGATGCTGGAGCGCTCGCTGTGGAGCCGGCCGAACCGCTGCCTCCCTGCGCGTCTCCCGTGGTGCGCGTGCCTTCGCTGCTCGGCGAGGATGCCTGAGAGCATGCGGCAATCCCGGAGGCCGCGATCCCGATTGAGGCGGTGCCCAGGATGGAGCGACGCGATACATGTGCTGAGTAACGAACCATTTGTGCAATCTACGCGAATGCCAGTGACTATTGTGGAGTGCAAGACTTTTGACAGGTAATTCATGAATTTCTCTTATGCTGGTCACAGCAGTGCTCTCAAGTGTTTGTTCCAGTGGAAAGAGGCGCTGCTCTCGGCTGCGGAGGCGCTGGGGTCGAGTAGCGGCGCGGGTACGTGTGGGTAGTAGTGACGGGTTTGCGTGTCGCACCGGGCCAGTAGCGTGAGGGCATGAGCATCACCGCCGCCGACATTCCCCGCCCCTATGTCGATCGGCCCACTGTCGCGAACAACGGTTCCATCCATCCCGGTGGTACGCCCCTGAGTACCCCGTACCTCGATGGCCCGACCCCGACACAGCAAGCCGAATGCGCTCCGTGGAGAGCCGAAGTCGCCGTCGAGATGCTCTCCGCCGCCTTCCTTCACCGCCCAGCGGCCCTCCCGCTCATACGCGAGGTCTTCACTCCGCTGATCCTTCTCATGACGGGCATTCAGGTCCTCGCCGTGATTGACGACGACCCCGCCACCGGCTCCCTTCCGCTTCTCATTGTTCTGATTCTCGCCTGCCTCATCGCCCTCTACGTCAGTTACTGGCAGTGGAAGTCGAGCCGCGTTCACGTGCGCGCCGCCGCCGTCTGGGCGCGCAGCGCCCCAATGCCCCGGCGATCCGGGGACCATCATGGGGGTCCGCGGACCTCCTCGATCGGAACGGGCGCTCCCGATGACGATGCCGTCCGCCGCGGCGGCCCGTCCGCTATCGGCCAGTGGTTGCGAGCCGCACTGCCCCGCCGCCTGCCCGGCCTGGTGTGGGCGGTCCTGGCACCCTCGGTCGTGACGTCCCTTGTGCGCGCCTATGCGCCGGCCCCCTTCCAGGACAGCGCGCGCCTGGTGGGGACGGTCCTGGTGCTCGGCGTCGTCCTCGGCGGCCTGCTCAGTAATATTGTGCTATCAATGCGGCTCAGGCGCGTCCGCTCCCTCATCGGGCTGACGGGCCTGGAAGCCGACCCCTGGAATCTCGCCCAGCGGTTCACCGACGACCCCATGGTGCTGCCGAAGGATGAGCCGGTGATGCCGCGCTCCGGCGGTGCCGGAGCGGTATGCGCCCGTTTCGCCGGTACGAGGACTCGCCCCAACCGCTCCGGACTCGTCGATGTCACGCTCCTGGACACCCAGGTGGCCCTCCTGCCCAAGGCCGCCGCGGACATCGCCGGCCCCGGCACCTCGTGGGCGGGGCGGTCTCGGGAAGGTGCAGTCGGGGACGTGATCCGGGCGAGGACCGCACTGGCCAACCTGCTGGATTCGGCGCGCGCCGTGGCCCGTTACGGTCAGCGCGCCTTCGATGTCGGCGTCCTGTTCACCGCCGCCATGATCCTCTATGTCGGCGCCAGGCCCTGGGTCAGTGGCGACGCCCTCGCCTGGCGCACTGCGACGCCGGTGCTCCTCAGCGCCACAGCCGCGCTCCTGGGGACCGCCATCCTCGGCTCGGAGCTGCCGGCATTCATCGACGGCGCCGTCGCCGAGCGGCTGCACCTGCGGGCGCTGAGGGCCTGGGCCGACTCCTGCCGCCTCCACCCGGCCCATGACTCGACGCTGCCGGCGTGGATACGGGAAGGGCTGTGGCGCCGCGTCCGTCATCAGTCGGTTCGTGCGGGCCTGTGGGGGATGGGGCTGTGGATACTCATCCTCCTGACCGTCGGCGTCCTTATTGTGGGCTGCTCGGCGGGGGAGACGCCGGCGAGCCTGGGACGCTCCGTTCGCTTCTTGACTGTCGCCACCCTTCGCTCCTGGGGGCTCGGGTACGTCGAGCTCGGCCTCCTGCTCGCCACCGGCCTGGGCGTCTGGGCGTTCACGGTGCTGGGGCGTCTGCGCTGGGGGCGGCGGATCGGGCGCCTGGAGCATGAGCTTCTGGCAGATGGCCTGGCGCGCGTCGGCGCTGACGGCCTCGTGGTCATCGGCGATACCGGGGTTCCGTTATCGTCGCTATCGTCCTTGTCCGCGCTGGGCTCGACGGCGGTGCTGGAGGCGCCCGATGAGGCTCTCATCGCCGGACCGGGGGCATGGTCCGCGGTCACCTCTGCCGCATCGACGGGTGTCGTCACGCCATGGGAGTGCGGGGTGGCCGTCGAACGGCTCAGCCGCCTGGCCGCCGACCGCCATCGCAGTTCCTCGGGCGGCTGGCTCCCCCTCCATGCCGGGCTGTTGTTCGTCGTCCTGGCCGCCGCCCGGCTCGGGGCGGGGCTGGGGTGGATTCTCGGCGTTCTCGTGGCGGTGCTGGGGGGACTCATGATGATCGGCGGGTCGCTCTCCTTCCTGCGGGACGTCGGCTATGACGCCCGGCTGAGATGCGCCCTGATGAGCTGGGCGCGGGAGGCATGCGGTCCCTGGATCTGGCCGGGGGCCCGTGGCCAGGACGGCGACAGCAGCGGAAGCGCGCTCGCGGCCTGGTGGGCTGTTGACGGAAGCGCCAAGCCGGCGTCCTTCTTCCTGATCATGGGTGAGACGGCGGTCCTGTGGTGGTTGCTCCTGCCGACGGGCGGTGCACCCGATGCGGCCGCGATGATTCTCATGGGTCTGCCGCTGCTGGCGTGGCTCGTCGGCGTGGTCAAGCTCATGCCTCTGGCGGCGGGCGCGCACCGCGCCCGGCTGGCGGTCGGCCTGCCCGGAAAATGGCGGGTGCAGGACCATGTCCAGGAGCATGCCGGGGTCCAGGAGCATGCCGGGACGGATGGGCGAACCACGACGACGATTCCGGGCTGGCGGGTGCTCGGGATGCCAACCTCGACGATGGGAGGGGGCGGCTGGGGACGGGGGTGGTGAGGTCCCGGTGATCGTGCTGATGCGGATGACGCCGCCGGTGCGGCCCGGCTCAGTGATGCTCGGCTTGCCGGAGCTCCTCGCTCATATCCTCGCTCAGATCCGCCTCTTCGAACTCCTCGGTCAGCGGCAGTCTCAGCCGGAAGTCGGTGCCCAGGCAGAGCTCCGCGACGCCCCGGGTCAGTTCGAAGTCCACAAGATGGCCGCCCCAGCTGCGGTCCTCGTCAATGACGTGGGCGTGGCAGCCGGCCACGGAGATCCCCTGCTCATACAGGGGCGTGCGAAAACCGGCGACGGTTCCCTCGAAGTCCTCGTGCCGGACCACCTCTTCGCCGCCGGTGGCCTCGATCAGAGGCCGATAGGGGCGCTCCTGCTTGACGACGGTCCGGGCGCTTGCCCATGCGAAGCGGCCCGTCAGCCGTAGTGCGTACATGTAGTTCGAGCTCGGTACGAGAGCGTCGATGATCTCTGAGAACTCCTGGCGGCTGAGTCCGCCGTCCACGTCCTGGCGGAGGGTCGGCACGAAGTTCGTCACGACGGCGTACGGCGTGCGCTCGCCCAGGTCCGGCACGCTCACGGAGCCGTCGCCGCGCAGCCGGTAGCAGGTGCCGCCCAGGATTACCATCTCCCCGTCGAGTCCATTGAAGGTGCCGATTCCGAAGGAGCCGTGCCCCAGCAGTTCGGCCAGCGTCATCTCATCCTCATAGACTCCCTGGGCCAGGGCCGTGATGAGGCTGGTCTGGAAGATCTGGTGGCGGGTGACGGTATGCGACCGCGAAGACGTCATGCGTCCAGGGTAAGGCAGTCGCATTGGCATGAAGCGGTGTTGACGGGCGGGGCTGTGGCGCTATCGGCCGATCCGCCATACCTCGTCGCAGCGGTTCGCGCAGTCCGCCACCAGCCGGGCGTTGGGCAGATCGACGGCGCGCACCCAGTGCCCGGCATCGGCCCGATGCCGCCCGAAGGACATGTGCCGCGCCACCAGGCGCCGAATGAGCTCGGCCTCGTCCACCTCCACCATGATGAGCAGATCGATCCGCTCCCGGGCACCCTCCCAGCCCAGTGAATTCAGCGCCAAGTAGTTGCCCTCGGTCACGACGATCCCGCGGCCCGCGACGCGAGTGCCTGCCGCCACCGGCTCGTGCAGATCGCGCCGGTACACCGGCGCCAGGACCTCGCGGGGTTCGCCCTCCGGAGCGGCCTGACGCACCCGGTCCAGGATTGCCAGATAGCCGTCGACGTCGAAGGTGTCCGGTGCACCTTTGCGCTGGTGACGGCCGAGTTCGTCGAGGACCGCGTTGGAGAAGTGGAATCCGTCCATGGGCACGCTCCCGGCCAGCAGGCCCCGCCGTCTCAGTGCCGTCTCCAGTTCGGCGGCGAGTGTGGACTTGCCAGCCCCCGGCGCCCCGGTGATGCCGACGACGGCGCGACCGGACTCGGCCTGCTTCGTCAGCCGCACGGCGGCGTCGATGAGCCGGTTCAGGAGGTCGGGTGCCGCGCCGGTGAGCCGTGGGGGCGTGCTCGCGTGTCCGTTCATGGGCCCATTGTCCCGTTAGCCCCGGTCGTCTGGCCCGGTGCGCGACCGTGATCCCGGCAAAGGCGGCCTTTGCGCGACTCGGAAGCGCGCCGGGTGTGTGCGCGATGACGCGGCGGGGCCGTCGCGCCCTTGGGCGCACCGTCGTTAGCATGGGTGCACTGCGGCAGGCCGCAGGCGAGCACTCTCGGAGGAGCCTCATGCACGAGCCCATCAAGCTGGTCGACCGCGTCCAGGCCATCAACTGGAACCGCC
>ERZ773038.121-NODE-121-length-52415-cov-52.827502_pt1 | contig 52415 bp, 46 predicted proteins | sample MGYA00511665_ERZ773038 | MGnify/ENA primary metagenome ERZ773038 (study PRJEB29015, sample SAMEA2737966) | human oral metagenome | biome: human oral; feature: human-associated habitat; material: dental | place: China | collected 2028 ... | reverse complement strand
TCTTTTTTATGAATCTATTATCTGAAAACGTTATTTTCTTCATGCGTTTGTCGTGCTGTCCTCGTGCTTATGCTGATTTTCTGAGCATTTATGGTAGACGTACAAAACAACTCATTGGCTTTGGGAATCTGGAGTATCATTTCTTTCCTTATTATGGGCTCTGATATAGTGCCAGTGCTGGCCACCTTTCTCGACTTGGTTTTGGCCTATCTCACCACATAGCGGCTGCATGGGCTGCATTTTCCTAACATTTTTATCCCCTTGCAGTAGCTAACAAGTCCATTCACAAGTAGATTTCATCCTCGTCGCACTTATAGCTGTGCATTTACTGACTGATATTTATAAAATCAATAAGTCTGGAAAATTATTGTTCCGATTCGTTTCACATTTTAAACACAGGAGTTTAGCGTTTCAATAGCTAAACAACATGTTAAAACCTATCCAGCACAGTAACCCTGTGGCTAACTTTAAAGGATTCTATAAGACCTTAAAGCACCCTTCGCTAATTTTATTTCCAACTCTAGACAGTCTACTGGACCTTTCAAGCTATATCACTCTTTTGGGCAATTTCCAACAACCATTCTATTAGAAAATCATCACTCTACCGACTGCAGAGCTTCCAGCATATCAAGATTTTTAAGGCGGCGGTGGACAATCAGTCCCAATCCGACAAGAATAAGCCCGATAAAGATGATTGGTATCACATAAACCGTCTCATCAACCACCGTGCCGAATGAGACATTATCTGAGCCAATCATTTCCATAATGCTCTGATGGAGATAACGGCCGGCTCCCAGACCAAGAACAATGCCTATCAAAGACAGAACAATGGTTTCTCGGTAAATATAGAGAGTTACTTCCCTGTTGAAAAAGCCTAAAACCTTAATGGTTGAGAGTTCCCTGAGACGTTCGGCAATATTGATATTAGTCAGATTATAAAGAATGACAATGGCCAAAAGAACCGTGATAATGACCAAAACTGTCATAGCAGCATTTAAGGATGTGACAATGGTTTTAATCATCTTCATCCGCGAAGTGTTTTGAGTGACAGATACCACACTGTTCATAGCCAGCAATTCGGTTGACACATCCTTGATCTGAGAAGCCGAATCATCCTTCAAATTGATAAAATAAGCATTATTATCCGGTTTTTCACCAAAAATATCCTGGTAAGCCGATTGGCTCATAAACAAATAATGGCCGGCATTCATTTTTACGACTGCCGCAACCTTGACACGGCGTTCCTTGCCGTCGCTGTCTTTGAGACGAAAAGTTTCGCCGGCCTGAACCTTATAAAAGCGAGCCAGTTTTTCAGAAATAAGGACACCTGTCTTGGGCAGTGTCAGAGTACGGTTAGAGTTGGCATCCTTTAGCTGCACAAAGCCATCAAAGTCAGTCCTGTTTGTTACCATAAGAGCGATCGACTGCCTGTCTTTCAACTGAGGGATTTCTTCGGTCAACTGTGTGTAATAAAGACTTTGATAACTGTCTACTTCTTTTGACTTTAAAAAGTCACTTAAAGGCTTGTCCTTTTCATCTGTCTCCTTTTTCATAACCACCAAGTGATAGGGGGTCAGCTGTGTAAACTGTTCTCTAATGACCTTTCCCAAGGAAGACTGAATCCCCAGCCCTGCAAAAAGGAGGGCAACCGAACCAGCCACGCCAAAAATGGTCATGAGCATGCGCTGTTTGTAGCGAAAAATATTGCGAACCGTCACTTTATGGGTAAAACTCAGACGATTCCAGATAAAACCTATCCGTTCTAAGAAAATCTTGGCCCCTCTCATAGGCGGTTTAGGCAGCAATAACTGAGCTGTGTTTTCACTCAGTTCTCGACTGGCAATAAGATAAACCGGCAAAACCGCACTGACCAAGGCTAAGAGAACTGCGATAAGCGTATAGGACCAGTAAAAAGACAAAGCAGGACTACCCAAGGTCATTTTCCCTGTAAAAATCTGTGATACGATTCTGGAGAGCAAATAATGACCCCCGATAATTCCCAAAACTGTACCAAGCATACTGGCAACAAGACCATAAATCAGGAATTTGCGGATAACATCCTGCTTGCTATAGCCCAAGGCACGAAATAATCCCGAATTGGTTCTTTCTTCATCAACAAAACGCGTCATCGTTGTAAAAGTAACCAAGGCGGCAACAGCGTAGAGCACGATAGGGAAGATATTGCCCAGATTTCCCATACTGTCAGCATTGGAAGAGTAAACCGTATAGCCTTCTCCGCCCAACATTGTGGAGCGCGTAGAAGTAGTGTAAGTTGGTTTAGGCATAGCATCAATTTTGGCTTGAGCCTCTTGGATTTGTTGCTCTTTTTGAGCAATGGTTTGGCGTGCCTGAGCCAGAGACCGCTGAACCAGCTGTTGTTGATCAGGGGAAGCCGAGGTGAGTGCCCTTGTCTGCTCTTGCAACTGTTCTTTTGCCGCTGTCAAAGCCTGCTTGCTTTGATTGACTTTTTCTTGCGGCTTCTTTTTCAATTCTCTCAGGCGCTCCTGACCATTATCTTCCAGCAACTTGTCCAGTTCATCTTGATAGTGATTAATTTTTGAACTATAAACATCAGAAAAAGGACTAATCTTTTTTAAACGATCATAACGAATTCGAGCCAGCGTATTGCTGTTATCTGCAAAGGCTGAGGAGCTGACAATGCCATAACTCGCTAGGGTCCCATCTCCTGCCGTGGACGATCCTAAATTTAAGGTAGACCAGATTTCAGATGAATTAATAAAACCAACAATTTTAAACTCCTTCATTTTTAAATTAGATTTTTTCGAAGACTCAAAAATTAATGTATCGCCAATTTTATATTTTTTTCTCAAAGAAGAGGTTAGAGCAATTTCATCAGCTTCTTTAGGAAAACGTCCCCTTTCCAACTGATAAGTTGAAATGGACTGACTATTGGAGAAAACCCTCATAGCATCGTCAGTCCCTTCAATCGTCATATCTGACACTTTTCCAAATTCTACGTCAGCTCCCTTTATATTTTTTAACTCAGTTTGATCAGCCTGACTAAAACCATAATGGGCCGTCACAAATAAATCAGCCGTCTGGTGAGCCTGCAGATAGTCAGTGGCCAGTTTTTGCATATTAGGCTTTGTTACCTTCAAGCCAACAAAGGTAAAAGAACCTAGAAACATCAACAGCATAATGGAAAGAAAGCGGCCCTTTGAATGCAACATGGTATTCCAAACTGTCTTCCAATAAATCCTTTTTTTCATAATATCACCTCGTAATTGAACACACCTGCAAGTCTTTGAAAATAAGAGCTAGCCGTTTTGATTTTAGTTAATTTACAGCTGAGACTGCCTTTAAGTGTAAAATCTTTTTGGTACCCAAACTTCTGCTACTGTCACAGATTTTATACCTTGCCTCTTGATTTCTAAGCTCGGGTTAAACAAACCTACTAGACCTTTTTAATTCTATGACTTGCATATCGGCTTGATATCTTGCTAGTATTCTAAAGTATCTATATCTTGAGGCCAATCATTAGTGTTAATAGCGTTAACCTTAGCATCATGTAGATAGATAACCCTATCAGCAATTGGTGCCAAAGATGCATTGTGGGTTACAATAATGACAGTGGTACCTTTTTGGTGAGACATGTTTTGCAGCAATTTCAAAATTTGCTTGCCTGTCTGATAATCAAGGGCTCCTGTCGGTTCATCACATAAAAGCAATTTAGGATTTTTAGCTAAGGCTCGGGCAATGGCCACCCGCTGCTGCTCGCCACCAGATAACTGTGCCGGAAAGTTATTCAGTCTACTGCCTAGCCCGACTTCATGCAAAGTCAGAGCGGCATTCTTAGCATCGTCAACAATTTCTGATGCTAACTCAACATTTTCTTTGGCGGTTAGATTAGGGACTAGGTTATAGAACTGAAAGATAAAGCCAACATCACTGCGGCGGTAAGCAGTCAGCTGTTTTTGATTGAAGGCCGCGATATTGTTGCCATCAATCAAAACTTGTCCCTCGTCATTGCTGTCCATGCCGCCAAGAATATTGAGAACCGTTGATTTCCCCGCACCCGAAGCTCCTAGTATGATGACCAGTTCACCCTTATTAATCTCAAAGCTGATATCATTATTAGCGATAATCTCTGTTTCTCCCATTTGATAACGTTTATAGGAATGTTTCATTTCAATATAAGCCATGTAAGCACCTCCTTATTTAGACATATGTTGATTTAATATTTTCCTTAGTATATAATAGCTTTAAAATAAAAACAAGCATCATTATATAGACAAGTGTCTATTTAACAAAGGAGACATGTGATGGCCCAAAAACGCCACACCCAAAGTAAGGCCAAAATAAAAGCAGCTATTACAGAGCTGCTGCTGGAAAATAATGATTTTTCTAGTATTACTATTCGACAGATTACCGAAAAAGCCAACATCAATCGTAGTACTTTTTACCTTCATTATCAAGATAAATATGATTTGATTGATAAACTGATGCACGAAATAACCGATAATCTCAGAAAAGAACTCAATACAAATTCGGCGACAGTTAAAGAAGGTCTGATTCACAGTTTAACTTATCTTCAGAGTCAACAAGAATTCATCAAACTGATTATAGGCATTGCACCGGTTAATTTTTCACAAAAGACCAGACATTTCATCAGCAAATTGATTGAAACTACTCCTGCTCTCTTTTACGATATCCTTAATCCCGACTTGCCTTTGCCCAAAGACTACATGCTGACAACCTATGCGGCTAGTATCGAAAGCATCTATACCCACTGGGTCTCCACGGATAATCAGGCATCTCCTGAAGAAGTCGCCAACATGATACTGACAGTACGCCGATTTTATCAAAAAAATGATGACTAAACAGAGAGCAGAGTAAATATAAAACGACAGCTAAGCTCCAATTAACCGCAAAACTTTTAAACAGCCATCAACATACTGCCATTTTTGCCTCTCCACGTCATTATAACAAGCAAAATCAATCATAATAAATAGTCATTCACCGCTTCCAAATAAGATCTAGAATTAGTCCACAATCTCAGCTCCCAGCACATTCTTAAAATGATTAAGAGCCCAGTCGTGGTTTTCTTGAGTCAGGCTGGCCACGCAGGAAGCTGGAATTTCCATATCATAGCCTAGGTTGTAGGCATCAACAGCCGTGTGAAGGACACAGATATCGGTTAAAACCCCAGTCAGAACTAGACTTGTCACCCGTCTTTCTCGTAGACGAATATCCAGATCAGTTCCAGCAAAGGCCGAGTAATGGCGCTTGTCCATCCAGAAGACTCGGTTATCTGACTTGATCGTCTCATAAACATTTGCCAGCTGACCATAGAGCTCCCGCCCCTTGATCCCCTTAATATTATGAGGCGGAAAGAGTCTGGTCTCAGGGTGAAAATTATCTCCTTCCTCATGGCCGTCAATAGCAAAGAAAATATAATCACCAGCTTCGTAAGCAGCCTTTGTCTTAGCAACAAGAGCTGCTTCGATAGCCTGAGCTGGCTGACCGGCTGTTAATTTGCCATCATCCGCTACGAAATCATAGGTATAATCAATCGAAATCAGTGCTTTAAGCATATTAGGCTCCTTATTTTTTCCTTGGATATGATTGACATTTTTCTCATTATACTAAAAATCCTGCCAGTTAGGCAAAACTAGACAGGTATCTATGAAATATCTAGAAATCCCCGTCGTATCAACTCCTCTTCAACAACTATAAAGAGAAATTTTTCTCTTGCTTTAAGCTTATAATTCTCCACCAATACCTTTAAATTTTTCCACCAGTTCACCAATCTTTTTAAAAACAGTTTCTTTTTTAGTATGGTAAGCTGGATTTAAAGGGCTCATTTTAGGCAAGGCTGCATTTAAGTCATTCCCATTATCGCTTGCATATTCTCTTTTCAGAGAGGTCATTATATAACGTTTGGCGCTTTCCTCATTCAAGTTTTCTTCTTGAATAAGAGCCTCTACTTCTTGTTTTTGCTTCTTTTGGGCAAAAGCAAAGAACTTCGCAATAATATCTGGTCGATCAACAATCTTATCAAGATTTGTCTGATTGATGAAATCAATAATCAGACTCTCCTTAGCCCGATTGCCAATACTTGCTCGAATCGTCCGAGTGATTTCTTCCACCAAAGCATCTTTATCAGATACCTTTTTATTTGTCTCAAAAATCAACCCTAGAATATACTCTAAATTAATTTCTTGAGACTTCAGTAACTCAACCTCAAAAGTAACTGCACTCCAATCAATCTCTGATTTTTCATCTTCTTTGTTTTGCTCTTCTCTAATGGCCCACTCGCGAATATCGTTGTAGACAGAGCGATAGTCCTGAATTTCTCTAGCTGTTGGAATTGTGAGCTTAGATAATTCCTCAAGCGTTTCATCATCAACATAATAACGCCCTTTAAAATCTGCCACTGCTTCTTCATCAGTAAAATCAAGAGTCTGTAAAGCCTGCAATTGCATAAAATCATCATAATTCTGTAGAATATTATCTAATTTTAGATATTCTCCAAACAAGCGAACAAAATCTCTTTTTTCGCTTTCTTTGACAATTTTATCTGGCTCTGGATATTTTTCTTGTAGTTCTTGAACAACTGCCAGATAGCCTTTTCTTTCCTCACCAGCATCTAGATAACCCTCCATATAGTCACTATACTGACGCTCCAATAAAATTTCAGCAGTTTCCGTCTTACCAAATGTCTTAATCGCATCCGTTGTGGCTTGCTCTAAATCACGAAAAGTAACGATATTCCCAAAAGATTTAGTTGCATCATAAATCCGATTGGTTCGCGAAAAGGCTTGTATCAGACCATGATAGCGCAAATTTTTATCAACAAACAAAGTATTTAAAGTAGGAGCATCAAACCCTGTTAGGAACATACCAACGACGATGAGTAAGTCAACTTGTCTATCCTTAACTCTCTTTGCCAAGTCGCGATAATAGTTTTGAAACTCTTTTCCGTTAATAGAAAAACTTGTACCAAACATGTTATTATAGTCAGCAATGCACTGGCTCAAAAATTCCTTACTACTCAAGTCCTGCATATTTGCTGGCGAAAAGTCTTCATCTACAATCTCACCCCAAGCCGCTTGTTCTTCATTAGCGGCAAAAGAAAAAATAGTCGCTATTTTTAAGGGTCTATCGCGATTTATTTGTTGTTCTCGTAATTCTGTATAATAGGCTTTTGCTGCATCAATACTTGATACAGCAAACATGGCATTAAAACCCTGTCCACTATTTTTTCTATGTGTCTTGTCATCAAAAACGTTTAAAATATAGTGGGAAATCTCCGAAATCCGAGCAGGGCTGAGAAAGGCTTTTTGGTTTTCCGCAGCAGATAATTTCTCAAGATTCTGCTCTTTTTCAAGGCTTGCAAACTGAGGGCGAACATCATTATAGTCCACCATAAATTTCAAAACCTTTTGATCCCGAATAGCATCGGTTAAGACATAGGCATGCAGTTCTTCTCCAAACACCGAAGCCGTCGTTTCTGACCCTATCGCATTTTCTACTTTAATTGGTGTTCCTGTAAAGCCGAATTGACAGTATTTTTTAAATCTTTGACGGAGATTTTTCTGCGCTTTCCCAAATTGAGAGCGATGGCATTCATCAAAGATAAAGACAACCTGCTTTTGATAAATTTCATGGTCTTTTACCTTACTCATAAAATGATTGAGCTTTTGAATGGTTGTTACAATAATTTTATGATCATCTTTTTCAATATTTCTTATCAAGCCAGCAGTACTGTTAGAGCCGTTAACTGATTCAGGTGAGAAACGCTGATATTCTTTCATTGTTTGATAGTCCAAGTCTTTCCTATCAACGACAAAGAAAACCTTGTCTACTTCCTCCATTTCAGTAGCGAGACGAGCAGCTTTAAAACTAGTCAAGGTCTTCCCTGAACCCGTTGTATGCCAAATGTAACCGCCCGTATCGCGACCACTTTTGAGTTTAGCATTGATAGAACTTTTAATCTTCCAGATAATCCGCTCTGTTGCAGCAATCTGATAAGGACGCATGATTAGTAACGTATTACTAGTATCAAAAACGGAATAATTAATGAGAATATTTAAAAGGGTATTTTTATCCAAAAACGTTGGAGTAAAATCCTTCAAATCTTGAATTGGATCATTATTTTTAAGAGCCCAGTTCATAGTAAAATCAAAAGAATTTTTATCACGTTTGGTGGTATTAGCAAAATAACGGCTATCTGTCCCATTGGAGATAACAAAGATTTGCAAATACTTATATAAAGATGAGGCCTCGTTAAAACTCTCCTTACTATAGCGATGAACTTGATTAAAAGCCTCACGAATAGGAATACCGCGTTTTTTCAATTCGATTTGAACCAAGGGCAGACCATTCACTAAAATTGTCACATCGTAGCGGTTAGAGCTACTACCAACTTGCCTTAACTGATTGATAACTTGAACTTTATTACGGGCAATATTCTTTTTATCAAGTAAATAGATATTTTGGATATGACCATCGTCAAAAATAAAGTCATAGACATGGTCATCATGCAGTTTACGTGTCCGATCAATAATAGTTTCACTCGGCTTATTGAGGTACTCATCTAAGAGACGTTGCCACTCTGAATCTCTAAACTGGACATTGTTTAAGGTTTGGATCTGCTCACGCAAATTCGCTACTAGAGCATCGTGAGTTGTTAGATAATTCGGATATTCGTAGCCCTGAGCTTGTAAATCTGCGATCAGCTCTCTTTCTAACTCTGCTTCTGTCTGATAACTCCCCGCCTGCTCTGCTTTAGTATAATTCTCTAAAACAATAAAATTATTTGATTCAATAATCGGAAGGGTTTCCCTTACTTCTGACATCATTACTCCTTATTAAAATGGTAAGTCTCTTCTAGCAAATTAACTAAATGAATTAACATTTGCTTTTCCTGTCGATTGAGAGCAGCTACCTCATCAGCTGCATGCTTTGAATGACTAGAGAAATCAATAATGCGTTTTTCATAACTCTGCCTTTCCTCTACATCCGGTAATAGATTTTTCCAATCCTTATATCCCAAAAACGTAGAAGTCTTCTCTAATAAATTTCTTAATAAATTAAAGTGGAATTTTTGAATTGAGTTAGTCTTAATTGCTTCACGTAATTTATTTAACAAAAATAGATGGTATGAAAAGGGGGAATCACTATGCTGTTCATGTAGTTCATAAGTGCCATCTTCTAATTTTTCTAACTGGTACTTTGGCTGTTTGCAACCTAACTCATTATACAAAACGTTAAAAAACAAAGGATTATGGGTTGTGATAATAAATTTCAAATCTGAATTACTAGACTTAATCAAAGTACCAAGATTTGAAACAACCTCGATCAAGTGATTCTCATCTAGAGAGGACACGGGATCATCTATAAAGACATATTCCAAATCAGCAAATTTCTGCTCCTCGACAAAATCGGGGTCATCAATCTCTCTTTCATCAGCAACCAATTCTAAAAGCGTGTAAAAGATAGACCAAACAAAATTACTCCCTTCTCCCTTTGAAAGTTTAATTTGTTCAGGTTCTTCATCATTTCCACGCTGGAATGAAAAGGTAATATGTCCATTATCCAAATCAAACTGCGGAGTCAGCTTATCGTCTGTATAACGCTGAAAATTAGCAATAATATTCTGGTCTTGTCCTTGATCTTCTATAATCCATCGGATAAATGAATTATCCTGAATTTTAAGTTTAAAGTCAAGGTCGCCCTCTAAGTCGTTATCCCAGTAAAATAAGTCTTCTGTAAAAGCATTATAATATAGAATTTTATCACGGGTCAGAAATCCATCTTCTTCCTCTGGAAAATTAGAACAAACTAATTTTTTAAACTTCTGGGATAGTCTCGTCTTACCTGTACCATTAAAAGCATAGATGAGTTGCGCTTTTTTATTAGAATCTTTCAATTTCTGAGCGATGTCCTCTAACATCTTTCCCATGACAGACCTTTCCATTCTAGTTAAACTTGAGTAGACAATCTCTCCAATATTCGTACTCTTTCTGACGAAGGGCAATTTCCTTTGGTAACCCTTGAGATAAATCTGAAGTTAAAGTATCAAACTTATCCAAGATAGAAACGATACGTTCTTGTTCTGAAAGTTGTGGCAAAGTGATAATAAAATTTTCCATATCTTTTGAATGGATACGAACTACCTTCGTTCCTGTTACCTTCCGCTCTTTTTGTATTTGAAAATGACTGGACTTGAAATAGTAATTCAAAAAACGTGCATTTTGTGAAGTACGAATGATATAAGCATCTCCAGAAACTCCAATATTTTCATTTCCTTCCCAAACGACTGCTTTACCAACATCCTCCACATTTTCAGATGTTGTAGCCATGACAATATCATTTGGTGCTGCTTTCTTTAACTTATCAAAAACTTCTTGTGTAGTAAAAGATAGGGTATTCTTAGTCGAAAAGCTATACTTTGTATAGATTTGACCGTAATGGATAACAGGCTTTCCTTGCTCTACAAAATCTTTTTTCTGCAAGCCATTCCCACGCATAAAATCACATATCACTCCCAAAGAAACCTTTATCGGTCCAAAGACATACCACAAGAGCCTAATTAGGTCTTGTCTGTACTGTACTGTACTGTACTGTCAGTGTACACGCCTTCGGCGGCGTATGTCAAGAGCTGATCGCGAAAATATTCGTACTGTTTTTGACGAAGTTCGATCTCCTTGGGAAGACCGATATTCAAATCATTACAAACTGTGTCAAAATTATCCAGAACATGCACAATTTTTTCTTGGATGTCAAGAGGTGGGACGGGGATTTGAAACTCCCTAATCATTTTTAAGTTTAGACCTCCTCGAGTCCCTTCACCAGAAGAAATATCTCTAAGCTTTTGATATTGACCTTTCAAATAATAATAAAGGTAATGACTGTTTAGCTTATCTTTTGTAATAATCGAACACAAAGACTGGTTAGTGCAGAGCTCAATTTTTGTTAGTGCAACTGTTCCGCGAGTTTTTCCTTGTCCTGCAAGAGCTATAACAACAGTATTTTTTGGAACTAATTTGGTACTAGCACTGTCATAACCCAATTGTGTTATTTTCTTTTCTGTATCATAAACAAAGCCTTTATTGACTTCACCAGAGCTCATCCACGGAATTGTACCATTTCCCCAAAAATCAGGATTGGTCGTCTTTGGAGTGGCTCCCGCCAAGCACTCGGCAACCTCACCAATAGCCTTCCACTCCACCTCATAAACCTCATCTTCAAAGGACAAGAGTTTATCTCGATAAAAGGCATATTGCTTTTGGCGTAAGGTCAATTCTGAGGTCAATTCTGAGGTCAATTCTGTTACATAATCGGTGAATTTGTCAAGTGTTTGCACGATTTTTTCTTGAATTTCGAGAGGGGGAATGGGGATTTGAGTTGTCTTAGCCTTACTCCAATGTCTTTTATAATCTCCTTGTTTTTCATAAAAGTTACAAAAACAATAATATAGATATTTAGGGAGAAGTGCCTGTTTGGACTTTAAAATCTTCAACCCATCTGCCCCTTGAATAAAAGGAAAATCAACATATTTTACATGCTCTGAATGATCACCGAATATAACATAATAATCTTGTGGCAAATATAAATCAGAGTTTATATAACCTGCAATAAATTGCTCTCCTTGGTCAATAATTGCTATTTCTCCCTCAAACCCATATTCTGTCTTCTTCAATTTTCTAGGGCTAGCCACAACATCACACACCTCCTCCAGCTCTTTCCACTCGACTGGAGTATTCTGGATTTCTTCTAGTAGGTTCATGCTTCTCCTCCTTTCTTTGCAAAATCTTCTAGCTGCTTGATTTCAGTTAGGTAGTCTTTTTCGACTTGACTGAGCGTTTTGCTTTGATAGCGCTTGTATTCTGCTTCTACCTTTTCAGACATTTGCTTTTGTGAAATACTGCCATTTCCAGAGAGCAAATCCTCACCTGTCGCTAAGAGAATCCGATCCACATGCTCCACCCAGTCAGCCATGGTCATGATTTGCTCCCGCTCAGCCTGCCTTTCTGCAAAGTCCAAATACCCTGACACCAGCTGATTAAGGCTGCGGAGATCTTTTTCTGATAGATAGTTTTTAGCGACTTTAGCTTCTCTTAAAGTGGGTAGTTCTCCCTTAAAGGTCGTGAGTCCTAGAAATTCCTTATCACTATCTATACGACCATAGACCAACTCACTCGCTGTTTGATGATGAATAGCATAGTGCATTTTGTTTTGCACCGTTGCAAAGAAGTGCTTGGCTTCTAGCGATTGACTATCATAATCACTTGAAGTCGCAAACAAGTCTAACACTTGGCGATAAAATACTTTCTCACTCGAGCGAATATCTCGAATCCGTTCCAGTAATTCTTTAAAATAAGAGCCTCCACCAAGATTTTTCAAGCGCTCATCATCCATGGCAAAACCTTTAATGAGGTAGTCTTTCAAGACCGTTGAAGCATAGTGCCGAAACTGTACACCGCGAGAAGAACGAACTCGATAGCCCACTGCTAAAATCATATCAAGATTGTAGTAAGCTACTTGCCTAGACTGTGTTTTCCCTTTCATCGCACCATGTTGAGTGGTTGTCAACTGATAGTTGATAACCACTTTTTCGTCTAGCTCACCATCTGAAAAAATCGCTTTAATATGCTTAGAGATGTTTTGCTTAGTGGTCTGAAAGAGCTCTGCCAACTCTTGCTGCGTCAGCCAAACGGTTCCATTATCAAGATGCAGCTCAATAGAGTCTTTTCCATCCTCTGTCTTATAGATAATTACGTCATTGTCCATGCTGCAACTCCTCTACGATTTTGTCAATCTCTGACCGAAGTTTATCAATGTTTTGAACCGTAGCTGCGATTTCTTTATTTAAAACATCAATATCAATCTTTTCTCGCGTGTCTTCTTTTTCGACATAGGTAGAAACAGATAAATTATAGTCATTTTCTACAATCTTTTCATAAGGAACAGATTCTGCAAAATATTTTTTGTTTTCTTTAGAAGCAAATGTCGATAAAATCGTTTTAATATTTTCTTCCGTCAGAATATTATTATTGGTTGCCTTCTTAAATTCCTTGCCTGCATCAATAAAGAAAGTGTCTGTTGAAGTTTTATTTTTAGCTAATACTAATATGCAGGTTGCAATACTCGTCCCAAAGAAAAGATTATCAGGTAATTGAATAACCGCTTCAACAAAGTTATTATCAACTAGATATTTGCGAATCTTTTGCTCAGCTCCTCCCCGATAGAAAATTCCTGGAAAAGTAACGATTGCCGCGCGACCTTTGGAAGACAAATAACTGAGGCTATGCATGATAAAGGCAAAGTCAGCTTTTGATTTGGGCGCAAGAACTCCCGCAGGCGCAAAGCGATCATCATTGATTAAAATCGGATCATCACTTCCCACCCATTTAATAGAATAGGGCGGATTGGAAACAATGGCATCAAATGGCTTGTCATTGTTATGTTTAGGGTCTAAAAGAGTATTTCCCCGCTCAATATTAAACTTATCATAGTTGATGTTATGCAAAAACATATTCATCCGAGCAAGGTTGTAAGTCGTCATATTGATTTCTTGCCCATAAAAACCATCTTCAATGATATGCTCTGTGAATTGCTTTTTAGCTTGCAAAAGAAGCGATCCCGACCCGCATGCAGGGTCGTAAATTTTGTTGACTTTATTTTTCTCATCTTTTCCAAGCATAACAATTTTGGCCAATAATTTGGAAACAGTCTGCGGGGTGAAAAATTCCCCACCTGACTTCCCAGCATTAGAAGCGTAATTGGAAATTAAATACTCATAAGCATCGCCAAATAAGTCAATCTTATTATCTTCAAAACTACCAAAATTAAGCTCCGCAATTCCTTTTAGTACATCTGCTAAACGTTGATTTCTTTCTGTTACAGTATTTCCCAAGCGATTACTAGTTGTATCAATATCATCAAAAAGCCCCTTGATGTCTTTCTCACTAGCATAACCTACTGCACTAGCTTCAATCGCATCAAAAATTGCTTTCAAATCCGTATTAAGATTTTCATTCGTATTCGCTTTTTCAACCACATTTGAAAACAACTGACTAGGCATGATAAAGTAACCCTTTGTTTTAATGGCATCGTCTTTAATTTCAGGAGTGAGCTGCTCTTCCGGAAAAGATCTATAATCAAAATTAGAATCTCCATTTTCAATATAATTTTGAAAGTTTTCGCTAATAAATCGATAAAATAGAATTCCTAAAACATATTGTTTAAAATCCCAGCCGTCTACTGCCCCTCGGACATCGTCTGCTATTTTCCAAATTTTTGAATGAAGTTCTTGCCGTTGTTGCTCTTCTGTCATGGTAAACTCCTCATTTTTTATTCTTTTTCATTATACCAATATTTTGACATAAGAAAAGAGGGCTAACTTCTAGTTTGATAGGTTCTGAACCTGAAAGAACTACCGACCCAACTCCACTCTGACCTCCTAATGGCTATATTAAGTTGCTCATGGTCATATGACCAATTGACGCTTATGGGAAATCTCTCTTGTCACAAAACTATATTTTTCCAACACGCAAATTCTTAAGAAATTGATGCAGCAAGGTGGCTAAAATACGAACAACCGAATAGACTTTATTACCTACCCTCTTTCGATTTTTTAAGAGTAAAGAAAAATGACCCACTGGGCCACGTCTTCTTAACTTCTGGGAACCGAGCACAAGAAGTCCACTGGTCCCTTTATTAACTAAAATCTTTAATCTTATCGAAAATCCCATCGTTGATCACCTTGAGATATGTTCCCTTCATCCCCAAGGAGCGACTTTCGATAATCCCTGCGCTTTCCAGTTTGCGCAAGGCATTGACAATAACCGATCGAGTGATCCCAATACGATCAGCAATAACTGAGGCTGTTAAACGGCCTTCAATCCCATCCAACTCATTTAAAATAGCTGTAACGGCCTTCATTTCTGAATAAGACAAGGTGTTAATGGCCATATTAACAGCAGTTTGCTTGCGGATAGTTTCTTCCAGATTTTCTGTCTGTAGATTAAGAAGCTGAATTCCAACAACAGTCGAAGCAATCTCAACCAAGACTAAATCATCATCGGTAAAATCATCATCATTACGCCAGATGATGAGGGAGCCCAAGCGCATTCCACCACCATAAATTGGCGCTAGAGTCGTCAGCCCCTTAGGATAATTGTCTCTGGACTCAACAGGAAAAATAGTCAACTCACTAGAAACAGGAATATTGGCTTCGGTATCATAAACTCGACTAATTCCCCGCATATAGTCATCAGGAAACTGCTGAGCGTCAAATATTTCCTCAACTCGGTCGGTATTGGTCTTATACTTCATAGCATAGCCAAGAAGGGTACCCCCACCATCAACGATACAGGCATTACAGTCAATAATATCAGCTAACTGCATGGCCATAATATTGTATGGCAGGTCCTCCTGCAAGCTATCAACAGATCGCTGCAAGATAGAAGTGATTTTTCTTGTTTTTTCTAATAAGCTAGTCATTTCTCTCTTTTCCCTTATAAATTGTGACATTTATGCCGATTGAATCTTTTTTCAACCAACATAAACGAGTAACTAAACCAGAGACTTTCAACAGAAAACCTCGTCATTAAACAGGCAGTTTCAATGCATTCGTAAATTTGTTCAATCGAACACGCCTAGCCTACACTCCTTTGAAAATGGACAATCTTTCCCAGGTATTTAATCACCTTTGTCAGGATTGTCAAAATCTTTGCAGCGCTTAACGGCTTAGCGACACGGAGATAAAGGAATCAATTACCACTCCATTGTCGTCTTAGTCAGGGACATAGAAAGCTACAATAGTGGCTTTCGTAGCTACTCTATTCATATTAATAGAGTGACTTTGTCCGTAGCTACCCTTATTTTCTCCCATTGTAACAGAGGAATTCTGAAATTGCAAATAATTATCAGAATATTTATTATAGTTCCAAAATTATATTCAAATCTCTACAATTTAATAGTAAACGTTCGGAATTTACTAGCATTTTGATTTCTTTTACAGAACATACTAAAAAACCTCGCCTAGACGAGGTTCTTACTAATTTAACGCTTATATTGAGCTAGAACTCGGGTAATCTTTTCTTGAACCTCTGCTAGTTCCTCCACACGTGGCAGATAAACAATTCTAAAATGATCAGGCTTATTCCAGTTGAAGCCCTTGCCAGGAACCAACATAACTTTCTCCTGCTTGAGTAATCGCAGGACAAATTCTTCATCGTCGTCAACCTTATACATATTCTGGTCAATCTTAGGGAAAATATAGAGACCTGCCTTGGGTTTGACGGCTGACAGACCCGGAATATCATTGATAGCCTTGGTAATAAATTCCCTTTGCTCGTAGATTCGACCACCGGGAATTAAGAGTTCATCCCCCGACTGGTAGCCACCCAGAGAAGTCTGGACAACATGTTGGGCCAAAACATTCGCACAGAGTCGCATATTAGAGAGCATATTGAGCCCTTCAATATAGCCTTTCACATGGGTCTTAGGACCTGAGAGAACCATCCAACCAACTCGGAAACCACAGATACGATGGGATTTGGAGAGACCATTCATGGAGACACAAAAAACATCGGGTGCTAGGCTGGCAATAGCCGTGTGTTTGGCACCATCCATAACCAGACGGTCGTAAATTTCATCAGCGAAAATAATCAAATCATTCTGCCGAGCAATCTCAACGATGCCTTCCAGAATATCCTTGGGATAGAGAGCACCTGTTGGATTATTTGGATTGATAACCACGATAGCCTTAGTATTGGAAGTAATTTTAGACTTGATATCGTCAAGATCAGGATACCATTCAGCCTGTTCATCGCAAAGATAGTGGACAGCCTTACCTCCTGACAAACTAACACAGGCGGTCCAAAGAGGATAGTCAGGCATTGGCACCAAGACCTCATCACCATCATTGAGCAAGGCCTGTAGGGACATGGAAATTAATTCTGACACCCCATTACCGATATAGATGTCATCAATATCAACTGGTGGAAAGCCCTTGGTCTGACAGTACTGCATGATGGCTTTTCGAGCTGAGAAGATTCCTTTAGAATCGGAATAGCCTTCACTGTCTCTAACATTTAAAATCAGGTCTCGAATAACTTCGTCAGGTGCTGTAAAACCAAAGGCAGCCGGGTTTCCTGTATTGAGACGGAGGATTTTCTCACCATTGGCTAGCATGCGATTGGCCTCATCAAGAACTGGACCGCGAATATCGTAGGCCACGTGTTCAAGTTTAGTTGATTTATCAAATTGCTTCATACTTGTAACCTCTGTTGTTCTATTATAGCTAAATTGCTTAAAAATTGAAACAAATTTTTAGGTGACTTTCCTAAAAGGCTCGTTATCAAATTTTCAAAAAATCCATGGAAAATTCCAGTAATCGCTTTCATAAAACATGAAAAAGAGTTATAATAACTTTACCAAGAAAGATAAAACAGCAGAAAAGGCCTCAGCCGGAGGCTTCCTGCTAGGTAACCTTTGATAAGATAAGAGGAGGAAATATTATGCAAGCCTATAAACATATCCTAGTTGCCGTTGATGGTTCTAAACAAGCCGAATTAGCTTTCAAAAAAGGGATTGCAGTCGCTAAACGTAACGATGCCGAATTGGTTCTAGCCCATGTCATTGACACTAGGGCTATCCAAAATATTGCTGCGGTTGATACCTTCACCTATGAAAATCTCGAAAAAGAAGCCGATACTCTCTTGGATAACTATGAAAAAACCGCCAAGGATGCTGGTGTCAAGGAAGTTCGTAAGGTTATTGAATTTGGTAATCCTAAACGTCTCTTGGCTATTGATATTCCTCAAAAAGAGAAAACAGATTTGATTTTGCTAGGGGCAACTGGTCTTAACAATTTTGAACGGCTCTTAATTGGTTCTTCATCTGAATACATCATGCGCCATGCCAAGGTCGACATCTTGGTGGTCCGTGACGAACAAAAAACCTTGTAAACTAATCTTGCCATAAGATAAAGGCTCTCCGCATAGAGAGCCTTTTATTTATTAGCCACTTCAGCTACCAATCTTTGAGGGCTTTAAGTCTGTGAAGGTCAGCTGTTAAACGAGGTAATTATAATTAAAGGATTGAGCGAAGCCACTGCAAGCCCTTGACTCACTCCTCCTCTTTCGCCCTACTGCTCTCATCGGTTTGACGCCGCAGAGCTTTGCGCAGCTGGCGGTCGACTTCCCGATTAATGGCAGGCTCTGGTGCAAAGCGGGCTTCCCAGTCATCTGGCTTTAGCACCTTGTGGGTGACAGGGTCAAAGTGGGCCTTGCCATCTGGAAAGATCTTGCCCATATTGGCAGCGTGGACACTATTAAAGACACTGCTTGGATCCACGCCCATTAAAACAAAGGAGCCATAAGTCAAATAGAGCAGATCAATTAAGGCATCAACTTGGCCGACTAAGGGGCTTTCTGGATGCTCCTTGGACTGAACCTTTCTGGCCGCCTTATCCAGCGCAGTATGCAGATTAGTCATAGCCGCTGCAAAATCTTCTCTACTGCTAGCCGTCGCATAGATAAACTCGACAATTTCCTCCAGTTTGAAATCGGCGCGATGGCTAGCCTCTTCTAAACCGAAAACCCGAGGAGTATTGTTGATCTCACCATCCATAAGCCGGTGAAAGTCTCTGACCTTGTTGAAATTCTCATCATCGGATAAGAAATCATTTTCACTTTCCAGATGAATCAAACCGTAATGGGATAAAGCCTTAGCAATTCCATTTTGATTATTAGAATCGGTGATATAGTGGGCGGTCTGTTTAGCAGCTTCGGTCGCATTGCCCATAGCAACACCGATACCTGAACGAAGCAACATTTCGATATCATTTTCCGAATCGCCAAAGGTCATGACCTCTGAAAGATCAAAATCAAAGGCCTGCCCCAAGCGTTCAATCCCCTTAATCTTAGACTGACCTTCTGAAATCAAATCAGCCGAGTAAGGACTGGACCGCGTAATCTTAATATGAGGAAACTTGTCCTGAATCTTGCTGGTTTCCCCTTCGGTCGCCACCATGACCACCTGATAAACGGGTTCTCGCATAATAGTCTGAAGAGTTCCCAAATTCTGGGGTTTAATCCGGCGGATAATATTTTTAAAAGAGCGCTCGACTAGCTTGGTCAGGCGTTCCGGAACTAGGCGACTGGCAACCTGACCAAAGCGAGAGGTCCCCATATTGATGATATTAGAGCCCAACAGGCCGACAGAAGTTCCCAGCGATACCTCCCGCCTGCGCTCTTGAGCATACTTAATCAGGCGATAAACGGTGGATTTGGGAAGCTGATTCTGATAGATGACCCGGTCCCGACTGATAATATATTGACCATTAAAAGTGACAGCGAAATCCAGACCCAGATTTTCCATAAAGGGAGCCACAAAGGCTGGTCCTCGACCTGTTGCTAAGCCAACAAAAATCCCCTGTTTTTTCAGCTCAACAATAGCTTTCTGGGTTGTCCGTGACACCTTCTTACGATCATTTAAAAGCGTGCCATCTATGTCAAAAAATACCGCTTTAACCGCCAAATCCTAGGCCCCTCTCTTGTCTTTTTATGTTAGAATAAATTATAGCACAATTTCAGAAAGAAGAAAGTACGATGAAAAAAATCCTAGTCCTCCATACCGGTGGTACGATTTCCATGCAGGCCGATGATTCAGGCCATGTTAATCCAAGCGAAGACAACCCCATGAACCACGTGGGTTTGGACCTATCCAATATTGAATTAACCGTCATTGACTTTCTCAATATTCCCAGTCCCCATATGACCCCCTATCACATGTTGGCCCTCTACCATAAGATCAGAGAGTCTGCCGACCAATTCGATGGCGTGGTTATCACCCATGGAACAGACACTCTAGAGGAGACGGCCTACTTTTTAGATACCATGGCGATTCCTGGGATTCCCATTGTCCTAACTGGTGCCATGCGGTCTGCCAATGAATTGGGGAGCGACGGGGTCTATAATTACCTGTCTGCCATTCGGGTAGCCAGCCATGATAAGGCGGCAGACAAGGGGGTCCTAGTCGTGATGAACGATGAAATTCATGCCGCCAAATACGTGACCAAGACCCACACCACTAATGTCGCTACTTTTAACACACCGACCCATGGACCCTTGGGCATTATTATGAAACACGAGATTCTCTTCTTCAAGACAGCCGAGCCTCGGGTTCGTTTTAATCTTGATACCATCACTGGAACCGTACCTATCATCAAGGCCTATGCCGGCATGGGAGTCGGCGATGGCATTATCAGCCTCTTGGACCCCGACAAGATTGATGGTGTGGTTATTGAAGCTCTCGGTGCTGGCAATCTCCCACCTGAAGCTGCTAGTGAACTGGAATGGCTGATGGACCATGGAATTCCTGTCGTCCTAGTCTCTCGCTGCTTCAACGGTATTGCTGAGCCTGTTTATGTCTATCCTGGTGGGGGCGTCAAATTGCAGGAAGCTGGGGTTATGTTTGTCAAGGAGCTCAACAGCCAAAAGGCCAGACTCAAACTCCTCATTGCCCTCAGTGCCGGATTGAGGGGAACGCAATTGAAAGCATATATTGAAGGATAGTAAAAAAGAGTGAGACAGACCAACATGAATTCTATTCAGTCATCTTGGCCTGCCTCATTCTTTTATTTCATCATACTACGATAAATAGCCATTTTATCTTCTAAATTTTCCAGATAAGTCTGATAGTCAGCAATTTTTGACTGAAGAAAGAGCTGATGTTCTTGTAAAATTTCAAAACGTTCTTGAACAGTTTCTGATCCCTGATAACGCAAATTAGCGTAGCGTTTGATTTGCAACAGAGGCATTCCCATAGCTTTTAAACGCTTGATAAAGGCAGCAAATTCCAAATCTTTATCTGAAAACTCCCGAATACCATTACGACGCTGAATCTGCAAGAAACCTTGCTTTTCATAATATCTTAGGGTACTTTCCTTTATACCCGTTTTCCGAGCAAATTCACTAATTTTCATTTTTTCTCTTGACTTAAACCCCACTTCAAGTTTTACAATCAGTATATCACATGAATTTGTGAAATAAAAAAATGAAAAGAGAAATCTTATGACACATTCGCGCTTTGACATTGGCCTAAAAAAATTCAATGAAATTGATGGAGAATTGGGACAATCGACCAAGGAAAATTTGGATCAAATCTCTCCCGACCTTTCCAAAATGGTTATTGAAATGTTTGGGGATGTCTACAAAAGAGAGGGGCTACCCCTAAGAACACGAGAAATGATTGCCGTCTCAACCTTGCTGGCTATGGGAGGTTGTGAAGAGCAGCTCCGGATGCACACCCAGGCGGCCTTATCAGCTGGCGTTACCAAGGAAGAATTGGTTGAAATTTTGCTTCAAGACATCAACTACTGTGGTATCGCCAGAGTCCTCAATGCTGCCAAGGTTATCCAGGAAGTATTAGCTTAAATCGTTAAAAAGCCGAATCTGGACTATAATCACCAGACTCGGCTTTTTGAGTTCAATAACTTGGCCCTAGTCCTCTTTTTAATCAAACTCCCCTTGCTCTTTGAGGTTGGCTGGCAGCATGGCCCAGCGAGGGTCAGTCTGCCAATTCTTCTGGGCGACAATTTGGCTAGCCACCTTTCTGGCTTCCTCTAGGATATTGTAGTCCTCAACAATATCAGCTACCTGAAACTCTGGAATTCCCGACTGGCGGGTGCCAAAGATTTCACCAGAACCCCGCATTTTCAGGTCTTCCTCAGCCAGGACAAAGCCGTCGGTTGTCTCGCACATGGCCTGCATCCGTCGCTTACCGACCTCATTTTTAGGATTGGCCACCAGGACACAATAGGACTGCTTGTCTCCTCGGCCGACCCGGCCTCGCAGCTGATGGAGCTGGCTGAGACCAAAGCGATCAGCATCCATGATAATCATAACCGTGCTGTTGGGCACATTGACACCAACCTCAATGACGGTCGTTGACACCAGCACCTGGGACTTGCCCTCTTTAAAGTCCTGCATAATCTGGTCCTTCTCATCATTTTTCATACGACCGTGCATGAGGGCGACCTGGGCCTGATTGCCAAAGAAGTCTACTAGTTCTTGGTGTAAGTCCAAGGCATTTTTCAAATCTAAGCTCTCGGATTCCTCAATCAAGGGAGAAATAACATAGGCCTGGGCTCCCTTGGCCAATTGCTCCTGCAACCAAGTCAGGACGGTATCCAACTGCTCATGCTTGACCCAGCGGGTGATGATAGGCTTGCGACCGGCCGGCATCTGGTCGATGACGGAGACATCCATTTCGCCAAAGGCTGTAATGGCTAAGGTTCTAGGAATAGGAGTAGCCGTCATCATGAGGACATCGGGATTGTCGCCCTTCTCGCGGAAAATCCGTCGCTGATTGACCCCAAAGCGGTGCTGCTCATCGGTAATGACCAAGCCTAGCTTGTGGTAGGAAACCCCTTCTTGAATCAGGGCATGAGTTCCGACAATCATATCCACCGAACCGTCAGCAATCCCAGCCAGGGCAGCCTTTTTTACTGCTAGCTTCATGCCTGCTGTCAGGAGGGCAACATTGAGGTCGGGAAAAAGCTTGATTAGACTCTCGAAATGCTGCTGGGCTAAGATTTCGGTTGGTACCATCAGGGCCGATTGAAAGCCAGCTGTATAGCTGGCATACATGGCCAGGCTGGCGATAACCGTCTTTCCAGAGCCAACATCCCCCTGCAAGAGGCGATTCATGTGGGCACCCGACTTCATATCCGCTAGAATTTCCTCTAGACTTCGCTTTTGAGCCTGAGTTAGGCTAAAAGGAAGCTGGGCAACTTGTCTATTAAGAGCCGGCTCATCATAAGCGATAGCTAGACCATTAGTTTCTAACTTATTCTGCGATTTAAGGACCTGCAAATTGAGTTGGAAATAAAAGAGCTCCTCAAACTTAACCCGTCGCAAGGCCTGCTTGTATTCAGACAAATCCTTGGGAAAATGCATGGCCCTAGTCGCTGTCTGCCGATCTAAGAGCCGGTATTTATCCAGCAATTCTTGGGGCAAGTTTTCCTTCAGCTCCTCCAAAGCTCCACTATCAAAGGCAGCCTTAATGGCCTTGACTAGTGCACTCTGGGAAATGCCTTGAGCGACATGATAGACTGGTTGCATATCGTCATCGACTTGAGCCAGCACCTTCATGCCTGTCACAGCCGACTTGAGAGCGTCCCACTTACCAAAAATAGCTACCTCCTGTCCCAGCTCAATCTTATCCGCCAGATAGGGTTGATTGAAAAAGCTGACCGCAATCACGGCCTCGCCCTGTTTGAGCTTGAAAGAAAGACGATTTCGCTTGAAGCCATAGTACTGGACATTAGCAGGGGTCACCACGGTGCCTGTAATGACCGCCTTCTCGCCGTCAACCAAATCGGCAACCGACCTAGCCTTGAAATCCTCATAGCGAAAGGGATAATAGAGCAAGAGGTCGCCCACTGTATAGAGGCCTAATTTTGTAAATTTCTCAGCAGACTTGGGTCCAAAGCCCTTTAGTACCGCAATTTCTTGGTCAAATAACATGATGTTATTATAACACACCTGACCTCCTCCTCTTAAAGCAAGCCTTTGGCTCCCTTATTTTTCTACTCATATTTGATGAAAATGACCAAGGGAAAAGAGCAAAATTAGTATTAGAGGCCTTGCAAGAGACTGCAAATAGCTCAAAAGGTCTGGCTGACCCTTCGAGGTTAGTACTAGATAAAGCTTCGCTTTCCTCGACAAATAGGACAGCGTGAGGCAAACTGCGACATAAAACATTAAAAGCAGACAGTTATTTTTACTGTCTGGTTGAAGTTTGTGAGTGGCAGAGGCAAACTGCAATAGTGGCTACCGTTGCAAGTCTTAAATTTGCTTTTTCTACCAGAAAACTTTGATTTCCAAAGAATATAAAAGCCCTTAAGCCAGAATTCCAACCTAGGGGCTAATCTTATTTATATTCTCTTGGGACTCGGTCGCTGAGCAGACAGAGGGCCTCGTAGTTGATGGTGCCGCGATAAGTAGCTAGGTCTGTTGCTGAAATACTCTGATTGCCATTTTGACCAATCAGGGTCACCTTGGTACCTAAGGGATAACTTTTTGGCAACCTAACAGTAATCTGGTCCATGGAAACCCGTCCAACAATGGGACATCTCTGACCATCAATCAGAACATCAAAGCCTTGCATATCTCGGGTCCAGCCATCTGCATAGCCCATGGGCAAGGTGCCAATCCATTCTTCTTGGCTACTAGTATAGGTAGCACCGTAGCCAACATCAGCTCCAACGGGAATTTTTTTGACATGAACCAAGGCAGTGTCCAAGCTCAGGGCTGGTTTAACGGTATAAGGCAAGGCTAATTCTTGACCGCTAGGGTTGAGACCGTAGATAACTATGCCTAGCCGAACAGCGGTAAAAATCCCCTCGCTATGCCAGAGACTGGTTGCCGAGTTGCTGGCATGAACCATTTCTGGACAGTAGTCAAGATCGGCCACCAATTCCTTGAAAAAGGCCAGCTGTTCCTGAAACTTTCTGTCATCAGCTTCATCGGCCGTCGCAAAATGAGTAAAAATCCCTTCAACCTGGCTACCAGCCTGCCTCAAACCTGCAATTAGCTCATTAGCCTCAGACAAACTGCGGACACCAATACGACCCATACCTGAATCTACCGCAAGGTGGACCAGAAGGCCATCAAGGGCAATTTGTTGCTCTTGAGCCATCTCCAACCAATCCAAGCTGGCAATAGTCAGCGTTAAACGGTTATCTCGTGCTAGGGAAACTTCATCTGGCAGAACCACCCCCAAGATTAGAATAGGCTTTCTCAGCCCAGCTTGGCGCAGTTCAATTCCTTCATCGATATTTGAAACGCAAAAGCCATCCACCAAGTCTTGGACATGATTGGCGACAGCTACCGCGCCATGACCGTAGGCGTTTGCCTTAACTACTGCCAATGTCTTGACATCTTGAGGAATGTGGTTCTGAACCTCTTTAATATTACTGGAAATGGCTGATAAATCAACCTTAGCTAAGGTTGGTCGGTGTAAACTTGAAATCATATGAAAACCTCTTTTACAATTTTCTAAGATGAATGTCTAATTTTCCTCCAAAATCACACTGGCCTGGACAAAGCCTCCGCTGTGGGAGATGGATACAAAACTCCGGCCTGAAAAGACCCTGCTGGTAATAATGGGAGCTCCCTTTTCATTGGTCGCTACCTCTATATCATGAAAACGTAGCTTGCCAATGCCAGTCCCCAAGGCCTTGGCAAAGGCCTCCTTGGCCGACCAACGTCCAGCTAGATATTCCATCTGTCTTTGGCCCTTAAGCGATTCAAAACGCTCAAATTCCAAATCTGTCAAAACCTTTTTGGCAAAAGCCGAGTTGCGCTTGTAGGCCTGCTCAACCCGTGAAATCTCCTGCAAATCAATCCCATGTCCAATAATCATTATTTTTCCTTGTAGATAAAAGTCTAACTCAACTGGAAAAGCTCTTTATAATCAATGTAAATATTTTTCTACCCTCCAATGAATAAAAAAGCCTGACCAGAACGCTCCTTCTTATTGTAATATTTTTCCGCCAAATAGTCCCCAACTAGGCTTAAATAAACTGATTCTTCTAGTCAGCCGCCCCAAGTCCTGCATCCATGCCATGACAAAGGAGCTGAGAATCCCCCAGCTCCCGAATCTTAGCTATTTAATACTCAACGAAGGAATCCTGACCCAGAGTTTGGTAAATTTCCCGAATCAGTTTTTCGGTCTTATCCCAGCCCAGACAAGGGTCAGTGATAGACTTGCCGAAGACCTCAGGCTTATCCTGACGGCCATCTTCCAAGTAAGACTCAATCATAAAGCCACGCACATACTTGTTAATCTCGTCATTCCAGTCACGATTAATCAGGGTCTGACGGACAATCCGAATTTGGTCCAAATAGTTCTTACCCGAATTATCATGGTTGGTATCAATCAAGATGAAAGGATTTTCCAAGCCCATATCTTGGTATTTTTTAATAGCCTTAATCAAAATATCATAGTAGAAATTAGGCTCATTTTCCCCATGTTCATTGGTTGCTCCCCGCAGGATAGCGTGGGCCAGAGGGTTACCATCGGTATCCACTTCTGCATCATGGTAGATGAAATTCTGCTGATTCTGAGCGGCATAGATGGCATTGAACATGATATTGAGATTACCAGAGGTTGGATTCTTCATGCCGGTTGGCACATCAATCCCTGAGGCCACAAAGCGGTGCTCCTGGTCTTCGACCGAACGAGCGCCGATGGCATGGTAGGACACCAAATCATCAACCAGGGGCAAATTTGAAGGATAGAGCATCTCATCCGCCGTGGTTAAACCAGTTTCGGTAATGACCCGATAGTGGAGATTACGAACGGCCGCAATCCCATTAATCAAATCAGGTAGTTTTGAAGTATCCGGCTGGTGAATCAATCCCTTGTAGCCATCACCATTGGTTCTTGGCTTAGCCGTATAAACCCGCATGACCATAAAGATACGGTCTTCTACTTCTGCTTGTAGGGCAGAGAGGCGGCGAGCATACTCCAAAACAGCCTCTTCATTATCCGATGAACAAGGGCCGATAACCAGAAGTAGACGCTTGTCCTCCCCTTTGATAATGGCATCCAGCTCTTTATCCCTAGCTTCTTTCTTTACTAGAGCTTCCCCTTCAAGTTTTGACAGTTGCTTAACTTGAGCAACATCGATTTTTTGGCTTTTTTGATGAATTCCCATATTATTTTCCTAGTGTTTCGTAAATTTCCTGAATCAAGTCTGCAGTCTTATCCCAGCCCAGACAAGGGTCGGTGATAGACTTCCCGTAGACATCCGGTTGGTTTTGACGGCCATCTTCTAGATAAGACTCAATCATGAAGCCACGAACAAATTGGTTAATCTTCTCATTCCAGTCACGGTTAATCAGGGTTTGGCGAACAATCCGCACCTGTTCCATATACTGTTTACCAGAGTTATCGTGGTTGGTATCAATCAAGATGAATGGATTTTCCAAGCCCATCTTCTCATATTGGTCAATGGTCTCCAAGAGGTCATCGTAATAGTAATTAGGAATATTCTTGCCGTACTCGTTGAGAGCACCGCGCAAGATGGCATGAGCTAATGGATTTCCCGAAGTCTTGACTTCTTGACCATTATAGAGGAAGTTCTGTTGAGATTGGGCCGCATACATCCCATTAAACATGACATTGAGGTTCCCCGAAGTTGGATTCTTCATTCCTGTTGGAACATCAATTCCTGAAGCCACAAAACGGTGTTGCTGGTCTTCAACCGAACGCGCCCCAATAGCAATATAGGATACCAAATCATCGACCAAGGAGAGGTTTTCAGGGTAAAGCATTTCATCTGCTGTGGTCAGTCCAGTTTCAGTAATTACACGATAGTGGAGATTACGAACGGCCTTGATACCGTTAATCAGGTTGGGTTGGCCTTGGGCATCAGGCTGGTGCACCAGCCCCTTATAACCATCCCCATTAGTCCTTGGTTTGGCTGTGTATACCCGCATAACCATAAAGATACGGTCTCTGACTTCTTCTTGCAAACTGGCTAAGCGATGAGCATAATCTAAGACAGCCTCTTCATTGTCTGACGAACATGGGCCAATCACCAAGAGCAGACGATCATCCTCACCCTTAATAATAGCTTCTAGTTCTTTGTCACGTGCTTCCTTTTTGGCTAAAGTATCACCACTTAATTTGGAAATCTGCCGAACCTTTTCTACATCAATCTTGTCACTTTCTGGAATAAATGTCATACTTACCTCCCTTTCAATATGATAACAAAGCCAGATTTAGGCCTATTTTCAAAACCAAATACTGGCAACTTTCAAAAAAGTAGAACTTCACCAGTTACCTGTTTAAATTACAAAAATAAAAGTGATATAGGATACATTATACCACTTTCTAACCTTATTTCAATTAGTTTTCAGAATAATCATGCAGCTCTAAGATGCTCAAAACCGCTGGCCAGTCCAGCAAGGACAACGAACAAATTAAGGCAGCTTAGCTTGCCCGATGACGGCCGTGACAATTCTTAAATTTCTTGCCGGAACCACATGGACATGGATCATTGCGTTTAACATTGGTAAAGTCCAAATCTTTGTCTGCCACAACTTGGCCAGCTTTTTGAGCAGCAATGTTTCCTACTGCAGTTGTCCGAGCTTGAGCCGTTGTCTTTTCACGCTCTTGTTGGTGAATTTGGGCTTTCATCATCAAGCGGGTAACATCAAATTCAATAGCCCCAATCATATCATTGAACATGCGGAAACTTTCGGATTGGTACTCAACGATTGGATTATTTTGCGCATAGCCCCGCAGACCAACGGAATTCCGCAATTGATCCAAAGCATCAATGTGGTCAGTCCATTTATTATCAACCACACGCAGGATCAACACCTTCTGAAACTCAATGACAGACTCCTGATCAGGCAGTTTAGCAATCTGGGAATCATAAACTTCCATGGCCCGCTCATAGAGTTTATCCTTCATTTCCTCATAGGTCCATTCATCCAAATCATCAATGCTAATGGAATCCTCTGGCAAAAGATTATTATGAGCAAAATTTAGGATAGCTTCCAAGGCTTCATCGACATCGCTGTTGCGACTATGACCGTCAATAGTGCGGTCTATTGTCCGTCTAATCATAGCCTTGATTTCTGGCCCAAGATCACGCTCAGCCGTGATGACATCATAACGTTCAGCATAGATGATTTCACGCTGCTCCCGCATCACATCATCGTATTGCAAGACTTGCTTACGGATATCATAGTTATTACCTTCAACTCGTTTTTGGGCTGATTCTACCTGACTGGTCAACATGCGCGACTTGATGACCACATCTTCGTCTTCTGGCAGGAGTCTCTCCAAGAAGACCTTAACCCGATCAGAAGCGAAGCGTTTCATCAAATCATCTTCAAAGGAAAGGTAGAATTGCGATTCACCCTTGTCCCCTTGACGACCTGACCGGCCCCGCAGCTGATTATCAATCCGGCGAGATTCGTGACGCTCGGTACCGATGACACAGAGACCGCCTAGTTCAACCACGCCCTTACCAAGCTTGATGTCGGTACCACGACCAGCCATATTGGTCGCAATGGTCACGGCTCCCCGTTGACCAGCGTTCATGATAATTTGCGCTTCTTTTTCGTGGTTCTTAGCATTGAGGACTTCGTGAGGAATCCCAGCCTTTTGCAACTTCTTGGAAATCATATCAGAAGTTTCAACGGCAACCGTACCAACCAGAATTGGTTGACCCTTTTCATGGCGTTCCTTAATATCCGCAATAACAGCCCTGAATTTGGCTTCAGTAGTCGCAAAGAGCAGGTCTGGATGGTCAATCCGTTGAACCGGCTTGTTGGTTGGAATTGGAATCACCCGCATATTATAGATTTCACGGAATTCCTCTTCTTCGGTTTTACCAGTACCTGTCATCCCAGACAGCTTGCGATACATCCGAAACATATTTTGGTAGGTAATAGAAGCTGAAGTCTTAGATTCGTCCTGAATCGGCACGCCTTCTTTGGCTTCAATAGCTTGGTGAAGACCATCAGAGAAACGACGACCTTCCATGGTCCGACCAGTAAATTGGTCGACGATAAGAACTTCGCCTTCAGAAACCACATAGTCCATGTTGAGGGTCATGATATAGTTGGCCCGCAGAGCATTGTCAATATAGTGGGTCAAGGCAACATTGTCAATGTCGTAGAGGTTTTCCAAGTTAAAGAATTCCTCAGCCTTATCAATCCCTGAGTCCATCAGACCGATGGTCTTGGAAGGGACATCAATAGCGTAATCCACCGATTCCAAGGTCTTAACAAACTTGTCGGCCCGAGTATAGAGGGCACTGGTTTCTGAACTAACAGGACCAGATACAATCAGAGGAGTTCTGGCTTCGTCAATCAGAACCGAGTCGACCTCATCGACCAAGGCATAATTGAGTGGTCGTTGCACCATGTCTTCCTTGCGGACAACCATATTATCACGGAGGTAGTCAAAGCCAACCTCTGAGTTGGTTGAGTAGGTAATATCACAGTTGTAGGCTTCCCGTTTTTCAATCGGCGACTTAGAAGACAGGTTGATCCCAACTGAGAGACCTAGCCAGCTGTAGAGTTCGCCCATTTCAGTCGCATCACGAGCTGACAGGTATTCGTTGACGGTGATAACATGCACACCTTCTCCAGCTAGAGCATTGAGGTAAACGGGCATGGTCGCTGTCAGAGTCTTACCTTCACCGGTCCGCATTTCAGGAACATCACCATTGTGTAGGACAATTCCCCCCATGATTTGCACACGGTAGGGATAGAGTCCCAGCACTCGCTTAGCTCCTTCACGGACAACCGCAAAAGCTTCATATAACAATTGATCCAGCGTCTCTCCCTCTTGATAACGCTTCTTAAATTCTTCAGTTTTGGCTTGAAGTTCGGAGTCCGGCAATGCTTCCATCTCGTCCGCATAGGCTTCGACCTTCTTGGCCATCTTTTCTAATTTTCTAATTTCGCCTCTGTCATTTTCAATGACCTTGCGTAAAATATTTGCCATCTCTTTTCCTTTTTTCATAAACACAACCCTGAAATTTGTCCTTTGGACTAGGGCGGTTCGATTATTATAGTCAGTACTATATTTTATCATAATTGCCTACCCTAGACAAGAATTCAAGCAAAGTTCCACGACAAATACATGAAAGGTCCCATTAATTATCTGACTAAAAAAGAGCCAAGCATATAAGCTCGGCTAGATTCTCTATAGGACTATTTTAGGCTCTCAGTTTTCTGCTATATGACTAACAATCAGTTCCAATTGGCCCGACAGAGTCCACTCCTTAACGGGATTAGGCAGGATGAAGTGTTGCCCCTTTTTGAGAGGATAGGATTGCCCAGCAACTACCAAACTGCCTTGACCCTCAATAACGCTGACCAAATAATAAGGAGCTACCTGCTCAAAGCTGGCTTGGCCATCGATTTCCCATTTATAAACTGAGAAAAATTCATTGGCCACCAAAAGCGTTGTTGCCAAATCATCAATAAGCTGCTCATCCGGATGAGAATTTTGCGGCTGCCCAATGGTCATCACATCAATGGACTGCTGGATATGCAACGGTCTCAGCTTTCCGCTGGCATCTGGACGATCAAAGTCGTAAACCCGATAGGTGGTGTCGCTGGACTGCTGGGTCTCAAGAACCATGATCCCCTTACCGATGGCATGCATGGTACCACTGGGAACATAATAGAAATCTCCAGCCTTAACAGGAATATGAGTTAATAACTTATCCCAGTCTCCGGCCTGGATCATCTGAGCCAGTTCTTCCCGGCTTTTAGCAGTGTGGCCATAGATGATTTCAGCTCCTTCATCGGCTGCCAAAATATACCAACATTCGGTCTTACCAAGTTCACCTTCATGTTCCTGGGCATAGGTATCGTCTGGGTGAACCTGAACACTGAGCCAGTCATTGGCATCTAAGATTTTGGTCAGCAAAGGGAAAACTGGGCTAGAGGGATGGCCAAAAAGCTGAGGCTGTTCCTGATAAAGCTTGTCTAGTCCCTGGCCAGCATAAAGACCATTTTCGACAACGGAAACCCCATGCGGGTGTCCTGAGATAGCCCAGTATTCGCCAGTCGTTTCTGTGGGAATGTCATAACCATAGACATCACGCAAACGGGTACCGCCCCAAATCTTGTCATGCATACTTGCCTTTAAAAATAATGGTTCTGTCATAAATCATTCCTCCTTTTAAGATTAGTCCTTACCTTCATTTTATCATTTTCTAATAACTCAGATAAAAAAATATACAGGTGATGTTACAATTCATGATTTAATCCTTCCATTAAACAAAAAGTTCCACAGATTAAATCGGGACATCTGTGGGACTTTCTGAATAATAAATAAGTTTACAAAATCCACCCAGACCTTAGTCAAAACGTTCAGCGACCTTCTTGGCTAGGGCAAAGTTCCCTAGGGTAGCTGAACCATTGCCAGCAACGGCTGGAGTGACAATATATTCTTCAACTGGTGGAACAGGGAGGTAGTCATTAAGTAGGTGGGTGAATTTTTCTCGAACACGCCGGAGCATATGTTCTTGAGCCATTACGCCACCACCAAAGACGATAACCTCTGGCCGGTAGAGCAGGGTAGCTTGCACGGCTGCTTGAGCAATATAGTAGGCTTGAATATCCCAGACATCCGAGTGCTGCTCAATCAATTCTCCTCGAATACCCGTCCGAGCTTCCAAGGACGGACCTGCTGCCAGCCCTTCCAAACAACCATTGTGGAAAGGACAGGTGCCATGGAAATCATTAGCAACATCGCTAGGGTGGAGGGCAACATAAACGTGGCCAGCTTCGGTATGACCAGTCCCACCAACAAATTCACCCCTTTGGATAGTGCCAGCACCAATCCCAGTTCCGATGGTGTAGTAAACCAAATTTTCAACGCCTTGACGAACCAAGGCTTCCCCATAGGCAGATGAATTGACATCGGTTGTGAAGTAGAAAGGCACCTTGAATTCCTTAGAAATTAGGCCAACCAAATCGACATTAGACCAGTTAGGCTTAGGAGTCTTAGTGATATAGCCGTAGGTCTTAGAATTTTCATCAATATCGACCGGACCAAAGGAACCGATGGCAATCCCTTGCAGGTCTGCTTCAAACTTCTTGAAAAATTCGACCGTCTTATCAATGGTTTCATAAGGAGCAGTCGTCTGGAATTGCACCTTCTCCACCACTTGAAAATTTTCATCACCGACAGCACAGACAAACTTGGTCCCACCGGCTTCCACACTTCCGTATAATTTCGTCATAAAATATCCTCTCTATCCTTGCTTTATCTCCCTTTCATTATAGAGAATTCAAAGGGATAAATCAATGAATTTCATACTGAGTAAAAATCAAAAGTATCACTCTCCCCTTACCCTATCGGCTAAAGAACTCGGACCTTTTAGCAAGATATGACCTCTCAAGGGCTGCCAGTCGAGAGTTTTGAACTTTAAAGAGTATAAAAGCAAAGAAAAAAGGGAGCGGGACAGAAATCATTACAGCGAAGCTGTCAATTTCGTTGTCTCACCCCCGCACAGTTGACTTGGTTTTCTCCTACAGTCTCCCAGACTGTTGGTTGGACCTATCACTTGTTTGGCAAGGGATAAGGACGGCCAATCAACCACTGCGTCAAACTGTCTGATGTTGAAAAAGTAAGGAGGTTAGGACCTTTTGTCCCAACCTCTTTTACAATTATTATCTCTATATTATTTGACGTCGATCAAGTTATCGCCAGCTTTTACAGCTCCTGACGCAACTGGACTAACTTCTGCGTAGTCAGCTGTATTAGTGACGATGACCATTATGGTATCGTCAAGACCAGCATCCTTAATGTCAGCAGAATCGAAGGTTCCAAGGACATCACCCTTCTTAACCTCCTGGTTGGCAGCAACTTTTTGCTTAAAGCCTTTACCATCCAAGGAAACAGTATCAATACCGATGTGAATGAGAACTTCAACACCGTCTTTAGATTTCAGACCATAAGCGTGGCCAGTTTCAAAAGCAATTTGTACCAGGCCATCAACTGGAGAAACTACTGTGTTACCGCTAGGTTTAACGGCAATACCTTTACCCATAGCACCAGATGAGAAGACTGGGTCATTAACCTTTTCCAGTTCAACAATTTGGCCATCAACTGGAGAATAGATTGTTTCTTCAGAAACTTCAGTTTTAGCTGCGCTTGCTTCCTCTTTTGCTGAACCATGTTCTTCAACTTCAGCTTCAGCAGCCGCTACAGCAGCTTCTGCTTCAAAGACCTTGGCTTCTTTAGTCTTACCATAGTAATAAGTAATGGCAAAAGCAATGGCAAAGGAAATAACTTCACAAATCAGATAGAAAGGAATTGATTTTGGATTAATAGAAATCAAACCAAGTACCCCGGCTGAACCGAGCGATACTGCAATAACTTTCAAGAGACCTGCAATGGCTGCCGCAATAGCTGAACCGACCAAAGCACAGAAGAATGGGAAACGGTACTTAAGGTTAACCCCGAAGACAGCAGGTTCGGTAATCCCCAAGAGGGCAGAAATACCAGCAGAACTTGACAGACCTTTGGTCTTAGAATTCTTGGTCAAGAAGAAGATCGCAAAGGCTGCCGCAGCTTGAGCCATATTAGCCATAGAAGCAACGACAAAGATAAAGTCACCAGAACCATGACCGGCCTTATAAGAATTAAGCAGGATAGTTTCGAAGGCTGGGAAGGACTGGTGAAGACCTGTAACCACGATTGGTGTGTAGAAGGCACCAAAGATACCCATACCTAAGAATCCTAAGGTATCGTAGAGCCAAACCAGACCGTTGGCAACCCAGTCAGATACTTGTCCGAAGACAGGACCAATGAGGGCAAAGGTTAAGAAACCTGAGATAATCATGGTCAAAAGTGGTGTGAAGGTGAAGTCAACCGCTGAATGCAGGTGCTTGTGGAACCATTTTTCAATATGACACATTACCCAAACGGCAATGATAGCTGGGATAACCTGGCTAGTGTATTGAGCAGCATGCAAGTGCCAGCCAAAGAAGTTCCAGTCAAGAGAAAACTTAGCAGCTTTAGCAACAGCCTCCTGCAACTCTTGTGAACTCATCATCAGGCCAAGAGCAGCACCCAAATATTGGTTACCACCGAAACGCTTGGCTGTCGAAATACCAAGCAGGACCGGCATGTAGATGAACGGGGCATCAGCCAAGACTGTCAGCATATCTGAAATACCAGAAATTTGTGGGTATTGAGCAATCAAAGATTGTGAACCGAACAAACCTTCTGACTTAAAGATATTGTTAACAGCCATCAAGAGACCACCTGCGACCAGGGCAGGAATGATCGGAACGAAGATTTCAGACAAAATCTTGATGAAAGCCATGATTGGGTTTTGCTTGTGACCTTGTGCAGCAATCTGCTTGACCTCGTCTGTAGAAACTTCCTTCAAACCAGTCTGATTAATCAATTCAGCATAAACATGGTTAACATCCCCAGCACCAATAATGACTTGGTACTGACCGTCCATCTTGAAGGTTCCCTTAACATCAGGGTTGTTGTCAAGCGCCGCTTGGTCAACCTTATCGTCATCCTTTAAAACCAAACGAAGACGAGTCGCACAGTGGGCACCGGCAACAAGATTATCTTTCCCGACCGCCGTGATGACGTCGGAAGCTACTTTAGCATAATCCATTGCGTAACTCCTTTAAAAATTTAATATGGTCAAAGCTTTTCATTTTTTGAAAACGCTTTTTTACAGTCTCTAATCTATCACACTGCGAATGATATGTCAACCGCTTTGCAGCAATTTATTTTTTTGCCGTGTCCAAAACCTTCCCTTAAATATCCAACTGACCCTCTGTCAAGACTACATCCAGCTTTTCTGAATGTTGAATTATGTTAAATAAAAATAGCAGCAGCAAGAATCATTAGTTAGTAATAAAATAGCCAACTTCGCTTCAAAAAACAGTTAAGAAACATTCCTCCGCTTAGGTGGCTGATTGATAGTGCTGAGCCAACTTTATTTACTAGGTAGCTCAGCCAGGTGACCATCCCAGACGGAAGTGGAATTCACTTGTTTTTGTACTTCACCACTTGTGACATGAGGATAGGTCGGCCGACCCTACCAACCTAACCGAACTAGTGAGGGGAATAGGTGGTCATACTAGAAAGACCTATAAATTACTTCCCTTGACCTCGCCTCTTGTGGCATCTATTTCGCTAACCGAAGTACTTTGACACTTGCGACATGCACCCTAAGTTCGATAATAACTTTGGGGATGTTACTAGTAAGGGGCATAGAAAGTTGCCGTTACAACTTTCGTAGTCAGTCTTAAATAGAATTTAGCCTCTTGCGACACGAGGATAGGTGGACCACTATAGCGGCCACCACACAATTGTCTAAAATCATCCCTTAGAACTTTGACACTTGCGACATAAAGTTAGGTCAGTCGATGATACTGACCTAACTTTATTAGTAAGTGGAGTAGAAAGTTGCTATAGCAACTTTCGTAGTCAGTCTTGGAAAAAAATTTTTCCTAGACTGACTTCGCCCCTTGATTTTTCCTATGAAAACCTTTACTATGTTATGGAAGTGACATTTATAAGCAATTGTTGACATATATCTATCGGAGGAATATCTATGAATCTACCAACTGAGGTGCGTTACCGCCCTTACGCTGATTGGACTGACCAAGAAAAGGCTGAGATTAAGGCTCACGTCGCTGCTTCCCCTTGGCGGGCCAACTATCATATTGAGCCAAAGACCGGTCTTTTAAACGACCCAAATGGCTTTTCTTATTTCAATGGAAAATTCCAGCTTTTCTACCAAAATTGGCCTTTTGGTGCTGCCCATGGCCTCAAGCAATGGGTTCACACCGAGTCTCAAGATTTGGTTCATTTCAAGGAAACGGGAATTACCCTGCAGCCTGACCACGAGAATGACAGTCACGGGGCCTATTCCGGTTCTGCCTATCCCATTGATGATAAGCTCTTCATATTCTATACCGGCAATGTTCGTGACCAAGACTGGGTACGGGACCCTCGCCAAATCGGAGCCTGGATGGACAAACAAGGTCATATTGAAAAATTCGATGACATTCTTATCAAACGGCCTGCCGATGTGACGGAACATTTCCGTGACCCACAGATTTTTGCTTACGAGGGCCAATATTACGCCATCGTCGGGGCCCAAAGCCTTGACAAGAAGGGCTTTATCAAGCTCTACAAGGCCCTCAATAACGATGTCCATAAGTGGCAGGAAGTCGGTAATTTGGACTTTGGTGGTACAGGTTCTGAATATATGATTGAGTGCCCCAATCTGGTCTTTGTTGATGGGAAGCCAGTCCTGCTCTACAGCCCTCAAGGTTTAGACAAGTCCGAGTTGGCTTATGATAATATTTATCCAAACACCTACAAGGTCTGTCAAACGTTTGACACAAAGCAACCTGCTCTTGTCGCTGCTTCTCCAATTTTCAATCTGGATTATGGCTTTGAAGCCTATGCAACCCAGGGGTTCAACATGCCTGACGGTAAGGCCTACTGTGTCAGCTGGATTGGCCTGCCAGATGTTAACTATCCAACTGACCAATACGACTATCAAGGTGCCATGAGTCTGGTTAAAGAGCTGACCCTCAAGGATGGCAAGTTCTATCAAAATCCGGTTCCAGCCATGACCAACTTAAGAACCAGTCAAGAAGCCTTTGCTGATAAGGCCGAAACCGATAACTGCTATGAGTTAGACCTGACCTTTAAAGCCAATCAGAAGACCGAGCTCCTTCTCTTCGCCGACCAAGATGGTGACGGCCTCAAGCTCACCATTGACAACCAAGCTGGCAAGGTTATCCTTGATCGCTCTCAGGCCGGTGTCCAATACGCTACCGAATTTGGCACCAGTCGCCAATGTAGTCTGGACCAAGCCCAAGAGGCACGCATCTTTGTCGATAAATCCATCGTAGAAATTTTCATCAACCAAGGTGAGAAAGTCTTTACCAGCCGTGTCTTCCCCAATGCTGGGCAAACCGGCATCAAGCTTCTCTCTGGTCAGGCTAGCGGAACTTATTATCAACTGAAGGGTTAAGCTATGGTCGCAAAATTAACGGATGTTGCCAAACTGGCCGGTGTCAGCCCAACCACCGTCTCCCGCGTTATCAACAATAAGGGCTACCTTTCAGAAAAAACCAAGGCCAAGGTCCACGCAGCCATGCGGGAGCTGGGCTACAAGCCCAACAATCTAGCCCGTGGCCTGCAAGGAAAATCCTCCAAGCTGATTGGCCTAATTTTCCCCAAGATTTCTAATATTTTCTACGCTGAAATCATTGAACATCTGGAAAATATCCTCTTTCACCAGGGCTACAAGGTCATCATCTGCAACAGTCAAAATGAGTCGGACAAGGAGCGGGATTACTTGGAAATGCTGGCGGCCAACCAGGTTGACGGCATCATCTCCTCCAGCCACAACCTAGATATTGAGGATTATGAGCGGGTGGAGGCACCCATTGTGGCCTTTGACCGCAACCTAGCTCCCCACATTCCAGTCATTTCTTCTGACAATTTTGAAGGGGGCAAGTTGGCAGCCGTCAGCCTAGAAAAGGTGGGTTGCCAGAAGACGGTCATGTTCACCGGTAATGACAATTCCAATTCCACCACAGGCCTACGACAGCAGGGGTTTAGCTCAGTTCTGCCTCATGCCAAGGTCTTCAATATTCCCAGTGACTACTCAGCCATCCGCAAGGAAATGGAAATCAAGGCCATTTTGGAACAGGAGCAACCGCAAGGAATTTTTGCTTCCGATGATATGACTGCCATCTTGACCATGAAAATTGCTGATGATTTGGGAATAAAGGTCCCACAAGACCTGAAAATCGTTGGCTACGATGGCACCCAGTTCGTGGAAAATTACTTTCCTCAGCTAACCACCATCAAACAGCCCATCAAGGAAATCGCGGAACTGCTGGTTGATGTCCTTCTAGCAAAAATCGCAGGCAAGGAAGTCCAAGAAAGCTATATCCTCCCCATCAGCCTCCTGACCGGAAAATCGCTATAAAGAATAATCCCTCGGCCGTTTTGGGGCGAGGGATCGTGGTATCTCTAAGCAAAACCAATTGGATAGTCTCTGGAAAGTAAGGTGACTAGGTTACTTTTTCCATACCTATCAACAAAAAAGTGCCTACTTTACAGGCCAAAATCAAAAGCCTACAATAACTGATGAAGAAAAAAACTCAGGAGGCCTATTATGTTTGATTTTCATTCTATTTTAAAAGATAATCTCTACGGTGTTCTAGCAACCGATGACAAAGGCAAACCAAAAACAAGAATTATCCAATATCTATTTTCAATTGGAGACAAGGTTTACTTTGGAACAACTAACAATAAACCAACCTACCAACAACTATCAAATAATCCTTACGTTTCATTTTGCTCTCATAAACCGACTAAAGCGGTTTTTTAACCATTGATGGGAAAGTCAACTTCGTTAATGACCTATCTTTGAAAGAAAGAGCTATGGAAGATTATCCTGACATTAAAGCTATTTATAAAAGCCCAGATAATCCTATCTTTGAAATCTTTTTTATCGACATTGAAACTGTTAAGACATTTGGTTTTAAAAACGGCGAACGAATTTATCAGTTGTCTTAACCCTCATTTATCCTTTTATAAGCTTCTCCCCAATCACTCATTGCATTTAAAATCGGCTCTAAACTAAATCCTAAATCCGTTAAATAATATTCAACCTTTACCGGCTTAGTCGGATAAACTGTTCGACCAATTAAAAATCCTGTTTCCAATTCACGTAGATTTTCTGATAAAACCTTCTTAGTAATTGGACTCAAGGTTCTTTCTAACTGCCCATATCTCTTTTTACCACTGAGTAATTCGTGAATAATAATAACTTTCCATTTGCTCGAAATAAGTGATAATGTTAATTTTACAGGGCATGAATTTTCAACCATGAAAATTCCTCGCTCTCTTTAACAAGAAGATAGAAAATAGTCCATTTGCACTGGCCCCAAAACTAGACAGGAAATCTAAGAACTGGGGTGTATGTCAAATGGACTATTTTTAATCTGTAACAAACTTAGTCAAGATACCATTGATAAACTTGGCGGAAGTTTGGTCTGAGTAGGTCTTGGCCAACTCGATAATCTCGTTGAGAGCCACCTTGGCAGGCGTTTCATCATAGTACTTGACTTCAAAAAGTCCTAAACGCAAGAGACTGCGGTCAGTCAAGGTTAGGCGGTCCAAGCTCCAACCTTCCTTGAGGTTTTTAGCAATCTGGCTATCAAGTTCAGCTAGGTTATCTACAGTTCCTTTAACGAGATTCAAAAGGAAGGCTGGAACTTCAAATTCCTGTTCGTCCTCGGCTATCTTATCGTAGGTGTAGGCAAAATTAGCGGCTTGGAGAAAGTCAGCTTGACCGAACTCCAGACTAAAGATAGCTTGAAAAGCCCGTTGGCGTAAATTATATCTCGAATCAGTCATCCAGGAAGTCCTCGGCAAATAGGGCTGTCATGTCTGGTTTTGGTGTCTTTTCAGGGACAATTCCTACTACATGGACATTGACATCAGAAAGTTCAACTTCGGCCATATCATAGACGGCCGACTTAACAGCTCTTTGGACTTCAATGGAAACAGCAGGTACATTAACCCCATACTGCAATTGCAGGTAAATATCTGCTGTTACTTTATCATCATCACTGGTTGTGAGATAGACACCACGACTAAGAGTGGTTTTACTGATATTATCAGTAACGGCCTTATTATTGAGTGAATAAACCCCATCAACCTTAGTAGCCGCAATGCCTGTAATTACTTCCAACACACGTGGGGAAATGACAATATCACCAATTGTTTCTGTCATAGGTCCGTCCTTTCTCTAATTTTTTATTGAAATTTATGTCGCTTAGCAAAACAAGTCAAAACATTTCTTTGTCTCTTGTTTGATTGCGACGTTTCTGTGGAAAAAAAGATGACGTTTCCTAGATGCTTAAGGCATCTGTGTCACTTTCCTAAGATCTTCGAAGTGCTTAACAGCTTTGCACCTTTGGTTTACGCCCGAGAGACGTAGGTTCCTTCTTGGGTGTTGATGACCAATTTTTGGCCAACTTCGATGAAGTCTGGAACGTTAACTACGAGACCCGTTTCCAAGGTCGCTGGTTTACCTGAACCGGTTACGGTAGCTCCCTTGATTGAAGGTTGGGTATCAGTAACGGTCAATTCAACGGTTGTTGGAACTTGCACCCCAATCACTTCTGTTCCGTAGAATTGAATCTTAACTTCGCCATTTTCCAAGATGTAGCGCAATTCATTTTCTACATTAGCCACAGGAATTTCGTATTGGTCGTAAGTTTCGCTATTCATGAAGTAGGCTGTATCATCCATCTTGTAAAGGTATTGAGCCGGAACAGTTTCGATGATAGCTTGTTCAAATTTTTCTTCCGGACGGTAGGTCGTATCAAAAGTTGAACCTGAACGCACGTCACGCAGTTTCATCCGCATAACGGTATTACCCTTACCTGGTTTATGGTGGCTAGCTTCCAAGACACGAATCAATTTTCCATCGGCTGTCACGAAAGTCATACCAGCTCTAAGCTTGCTTGCTTCAATCATGTTTATCTACCTCTTTATTAATTTAATTATCAGTTTATTCTATCACATTTCCTAAGGGGACTCAAATCTTTTATGGTATCCAAGACTTTTAGTGGCTCTTAAGAAAATTTTCACGCTGTCTTAAGAAAACTAAGTTAGGATAGGCCCCATTACTTTTTAAGGAGGTACTGATTATGGCAAACTCACCGAAACACAGAACCGAACTAAAGGGTTATGGTACCCTACGTAAAAGCAAGGCACACGGATTGGTGGGAGCACTAATCCTGTCAGGTGCTCTTATCACGACGGGGGTGATATCCTCTTCTACTTTTGCCGAAGAGCAAGCAGGAGAAGTCACAACAACAAGTCAGTCAAAAGAAACAACAGTTTCGACTGATACAGCAACTTCAGGCACAACTGAGAACTCTCAAACGCAGTCAACTGACACACAAACTACTAATACTAGCTCAACAGAGTAAACCAACTCTCAAAGCACTTCTGAACAAACGAGTACGGAAGCAACAAGTTCCGAAACCAGCTCTAGCCCAGAGACTGTTAACTCTTCGAGCGCAAGCAGCTCTGAAGGAGCTGAGACAAGACTTTCAGAAGGTTCGTCCACAGCTAGCACTTCCACAGAGGCAGGTTCTTCTACCGCCAGCTCCGAACTAGCTTCTGACTCGCAAGCCGCTAGCTCAGCAGATAGTGACACTAATAATGAAACAAGTTCAACCACAATCACCTTTTCAACAGATAGTGATACAGGTGAATCAACTGTTTCTACCGATGTTGCAGATACTGCAGAAACAGCAGCTGTGACGGTTTCCAACTATATTGTTACCATTACAGAAGCTGGTAGCTATGTCTTAAGTGGTAAGGCCAATGGCTATCAAATTGTCGTAGACAGCAGTGTGGCTGATCAAGTAACACTCATTCTTGATAATCTTGATTTGACCTCCAGCAGTATCTACTCTGCGGGCGACTTAACCATCTCTGTCAGCTCTGATAGTTCAGTAAGTTCAGATAGCACTAATGCGATTGAAGCCGAAGGAGCTCTGACAATTTCCAGCAGCAACTCCAGCAATCTGACAGCAACGGCAACAAGTAACCATGCTATAAAAGCAGATAGCGTTAATCTCTCCAACCTCGGTCTAGCACTCACTTCTAGTGACAAGGACGGGATTCATGCCACTAGCAGCTTGACCCTCGATAAGGTTACAATGACTATTTCAGCCGGCGATGATGGTATCCAAGTAGACGATGATACCGATGTCAATTCGGGTGATTTAATCATCACTGACTCTGACATCACCATAACATCAACCGATAAAGGAATTACTGTTTCAGACAGTGCAACGGTTGATGGAGAGACGAATCTGACAATAACCGCTGGAGACGAAGGCATTGAAGGACGTTCCATCAATCTCAATAGCGGTACCATTACGATTGACGCTGGTGATGACGGCCTCAATGCCACTGAATGGACAACTAAGGACGATGCTGATTTAAGTAATTTAACAATAACAACCGCAGATATCGAAAATACGGTCATCATTACTATTGCTGGCGCTACTGTCACTATCAGTGCAGATGGAGATGGTATTGATAGCAACGGAAACCTAGCTATCTCTGCCGGTTCTGTCTACGTGACACAAACATCGGTTGACAATTCTGCCCTTGACTATGATGGTACTGGCATCATCTCTGGCGGAACCGTCTGGGCTTTGGGAAATCAGGGAATGGCTCAAGCCTTTACAACAGGGTCCAGTCAGGCCTATATTATGGCTAATCTGTCAGGTTCAGAAGGAGATACTGTCACCGTAATGGACAGCGATGGTAATCTCATTGCAACCACTACTGCAACAACTTCCTTCGGTAACGTGGTCTTTAGCGATGCTGTCTTAGAATCAGGACAAACCTACACGATTACCACTTCATCTGGCTCCACGACAACTGCCACGGCAACAGAAGAAACTTCTGCCAATGCTTTCGGTGGTATGGGAGGCGGACCTAATGGTGCTCCTGACCAATCTGGAAATATGACGCCACCTAATGGTGCTCCTAGCCAATCTGGAAATATGACACCACCTAATGGATTTCCGGCAAATCCCGGACAAGCACCAGACTTCTCAAGCACCACCAGCAACATGAGTGAGACTGTAGCAGGGTCTAGCAGTACTAGTGAAACAAGTTCAAATACGGATGCGGCATCGACTACACCGGCAAATTCTGAAACTCAGGCAGATAGTACAGCGTCGCAACCAGCAACTGAACAAGAATCCGATACCTCAAATACTAGCGAAGCAGGATCCACTAGCACCAGTGAAATTAGCTCAAATACGGATGCGGCATCAACTACACCAGCAAGTTCTGAAACTCAGGCAAATAGTACAGCGTCGCAACCAGCAACAGAAAAAGAACCAGGTACCAGCACCAGTGAAGTAAGTTCAAGCACTGACACGATATCAACTACACCGACAAATGTTGCAAATCATGCCGATAATGGAATTAGTTCAGCAAGCGAACAGGCTGCTGGCAAGACTAGACCCACCGATTCCCAAGGTAAGGCTGGACAGGTTCCTAATAGCACGAATGCCACTGGAAGAGGAGACTCAACCGCCAATAAATCAGAAACCAGCCAGCCTAGGCCAGACTTCACAAGTGATACGGCTGCCACAGCTAGTAGACAGGCTAAAAGAGCAGGGAAAACTGACCAACCTAGGCAAGAAGTACAGGCTAATGAAAAAAGCCAAGGTGCAGAGGCTCTCAGAGAAGATCAGACATCACAGTTGACTTCGTCAACACCCACTAAACAGGCTCAAAATAAGCAACATTCCCAACAAAACTGGCTCCCAAGCCAAAAATCTGAGGGCAACAGACTGAACAAGTTCAAGAGGCGATAAATCATTTCACCTCCACTTCTTCTCAAAAAAATGAGCGGACAGAATCACCTCAAAAAGAGACTCAAAAAAATCCAGAAAAGAGAACTTCTCAAAATCAAGCTTTCCAAAAAACAAGAAGCAACTCTCTCCTTGCGACTATTCTAAACTGGCTCTTAGGTCAGCTTAACTAACGATGTCCGTCCTCAAAAAGGACTAAAAAGCACTGATAAAACAAATCAACCCCAGCAGTTTGTGGGGTTGATTTGTTTTATATTTATAGAAAACTGATAAGAATGCCCTCAGTCTTCCCCTAAAATAATATGGGGAACATCATGCTGGATATAGTCCACACCCTTTTGCTTCATCAACTCGATAGCCAGAGCATTGGGACGATAGTCAGCCTTATAGGTGATCTTCTTGACACCCGCCTGCAAGAGCGCCTTAGTACAGTTGATACAGGGGAAATGGGTAACATAGATTTCAGTATTTTTGGTCGAGATCCCTTCCTTGGCACATTGAATCAGGGCATTCATTTCTGCGTGAACCGTCCGAATACAGTGGCCGTCTTCCATGTAATGACCGACCTCATTACAGTTGTCAGTCTCGGAAACACCTCCATTGTAGCCGGTCGCAATAATCCGCTTATCCTTGACCAGAACCGCACCAACATAAGCTCGATCGCAGGTTGATCGCTTAGAAATCAGCTCAGCATTGGCCATAAAATAATCCTGCCAAGATAGTCGTTCTTCCGTCATAAAACCTCCTAAATGACAATTAATTCCTTGGGGGCTTGAGTCAAAACCTGACAGCCTGTCTTAGTTACCAGAATATCATCTTCAATTCTGACCCCGAATTTTCCATCCAGATAAATCCCAGGCTCATCGGTAATGGTCATCCCAGCCTCCACCAAGTCCGCTGATTGACCAAAGTAAGGAATTTCATGAATAGCTAAACCAATGCCATGACCAATACCATGGGTAAAGAAATCACCGTAACCAGCTTGAGCGATAACTTGGCGAGCAATCCGATCATAATCACAGCGTTTTATTCCCGCCTTGACATCATCAATAACCGCCCGATTACTCTTGAGGACAAGCTCATAGACAGCCCGCTCCTCATCGGAAGGCTGACCGATATGGATAGTCCGTGTCATATCGCTGACATAATGGTTATAGATACAACCAAAATCCATGGTTAAAGTCTCACCCTGACGAATGATTTTATCGCTGGCTCGACCGTGGGGCATGGCTGACCGCTGACCCGAAGCCACGATAAAGTCAAAAGAAGGACCGCTGGCTCCTAATCCTCGCATCCGAAAATCAAGAAAATTAGCAAGGTCAATTTCACTGGTCTGGTTGGGTTTGATAAAGTCCAAAGCATCTAAGAAGGCCTGATCAGAAATCTTGCAGGCCTGACCAATGGTTTCAATTTCACCAGAGTCTTTAATCATCCGCAAGTTCTCAATCAAATCGTTCAGCGACTCTAGCTGGTAACCTGTAAAAATAGACCGCAAGTGCTGATAAAAATTATAAGAGATTGCCTCTCCCTCAAAGCCAATCGTCTTCAACTTATCGTCTCTGATAAGCTGAGCAATTTCAGTCAGAGGCTGGCGAGTCTCAATAATATCAAAACCCTTAACCTGCTCTCTAGCTAAAAGACTATAGCGAGAGTCCGTCAGAAAGAGTCGGAGTCCTTCTGAGATAAAAATTGTTCCAGCCGTTCCATGAAAGCCAGTCAAATAATAGATATTGGTCAGATTAGTGACTAGGAAGCCATCGCAAGCCGTCTGCTTCAGGGATGTCACTAATTTTTCAACACGCGCCTCAGACACCTGAGAATCACCTCCCCTTTAATGACTTTATTCTAGCATGATTAGACTGAAATTACTAATTTGAATGAACCAAAAAGGCCCCGACACCATGATGGAGGCGGGGGTAATTCAAGTATACATTACTTGTTTCTAAAAAATTGGAAAAGTTTGATTAAATAGATAATAGCCATACTTAAAACGGTAAGCAAAAGTACAATAAACATAAACTTTCCAAATTGTTTACTCGGTGATAGGATAGTGATAAGAGCTAGAATAGCAATTAAAAATATTAGGAAATTATCTTTGAAAAATTTACTCATAATAGTAACTAAACCTGTGAGCCTGCTATTCCGCAAGTCGTTCCAGCTATTAATCCTTCACCTATTCCACCCAAAACAGCTCCTACAACACTTCCAGCTCCCGGTTCCGCTGCAGTTCCAGCAATCAAACCTTTTCCTGCTCCATCAATAGCTCCGCCGATAAAACCTCCTGCGAAACCTATTGTAGCACCCCAGGCATTAAATCTACCACCAATTTCTACAAGATTTTCACTATCTACAATTTCAAAATCATTAAACGCTATAGAATTCATATATTCCTCCATATTAGTTAATTGTATTGTTTGTCGAATTTTACAAATCTAAATATTTATAGCCAGCAAGACCTGTCGCTGTACCAGCCACGAGTCCTTGACCAACTCCACAAAGAAGCGCACCTGCAATAGTACCTGCACCAGGTTCTGCCAAAGTTCCAGCTTCAGCACCTGTCATTGCACCCTTAAGAAAGCCTCCAGCAAAACCACCTGCAAAACCAACAACTGCTCCAAAGGCATTTCCTGCGTCAATTTCTGTGAGATAATCTGCATCAGCTACTTCAAAGTTTTCTAACACCATAGTATCCAATGTTACTGTGTTCATAAAAATTCTCCTTATTATAAGTTACCGAAGGCATCAGCAAGCACCTCTGGCAACAAATTTATTTTACGACACTTAACCTATCACTTGAATTTTTCTTAATCAAGGTCTTCTGGCACTTTTCATTAGAATGTTAATGCTCCATAAAAATAATATAAAATTTCTGATAATTATTTTTCGCTAGATTGGAATTGGCATCTTAATATCTCACTCTATTAGTTTAGTAAGAATTGCTTGGGATTTAAGAACCTAGAGCTGCTCTCATGCCAGGGAAACTTAAAATATTAATCTCCTTGAAGACATCTTCCTGAATTAATCGTTTTTTATAAGTACTATGTCAGTAAAAGGCCTCTTTTAATTGCAGACCTCAACTTCCATCTAAAAGGACTAATTCCCATACAATGCAGAAACGCAATCTTTCATCTAATATAATGTCTAACTTTTGGGAGGCACTTTATCCTATACGACTAATCTTTTCTGATTCAGAAACATTAATAAAAACTTTAGGGAGCTTCCCTTGTTTCCCCTAAGCTCTCCCAGATAATAAAATACACTAAGAAAAAGGAACCGAGATTATTCTCAGCACCTTATCGTATTCTTCATTAATCTTTAATTTTTAAAGCCTTCTTGATAGCCGAAACTTGCATCTCAGCGTAGGCCTCAGGATTTGATTTGGCCAGAGCCTGCATTGCTTGGGCCTTGGCAGGAACAGCAGCCATTTGACCTTGCAGCTGTTTGGCAAGACCCGCTAATTTCTTGGCTTAATCTTGTGACAGAACCAGCCAAGTTTTCTTGGGGACTTGAACAACAGATTTTTGGGAGACCAATTCCCCTGATTCCCCACCAAAACCGTAGAGCAATTTAGCCGTTTTTGACTTCCAAACGTACCGCTTGGTCGTGGTTTTAACTTGAGCCTCTTTGACATCAGCCAATTGGTAGGTTGCTGTTTTCTTGACAGCTTCCGTTGCATGTTTGGTATCTGGAATGAAGTGTGCCTTGGCATCCTTATCTTCCTTGCCAGCTCGGTAAACTAGAACCTTACTGCTTGCCTTGCTGCCCAGATCCTTATAAACGAGGACACCATAGGGAAGCTTACTATCTCCAGCAGTATAAATCTTTTGAGTTACCACCCTATTTTCAACCGTCATACCTGTATGATTAACAAAATGATCGGTCAGGAGGTAGACAGAACCAGCCAAGACTAGGAGGGACAGAAGCCCTAGCCCATAGCGCAGAGCTTTTGAAGACAGTAGCATCCATGAGCCAAAGGTTGCCAAGGTTGCTAGTCCAATAATTAAAATAATCATTTATCATTGTCCTCCTTTTCAATGATTTTCCCCTTACGCAACAAGAGAGCGACGAATAAACCTAAGACTGCAAAGGATAGTCCCAGAGTAAAGGAAACATGGAAGCCGGATAGACTAGCATCAATCATTTTTGAGCCATACTTCAAGGGATCCATGGCTTTCAAGGCAGCAGATGGCTTATTGTCGTTGATAACATTTTGGGTCACACTGGACAAGAGAGCGACAACGATGGCAGAAGCAATTTGCCGTACCGTATTGTTAGCCGCCGTACCGTGGGCCGCTTCATGGGGAGGAAGTGCACTCATAGCACTGGCAGTCAGTGGCATCATAATCATGGCAATGCCAAACATCCGAACGGCATAGAGCAAGCTGATGAAGTGGTCAGGTGTTGATGCCGTCAGGAAGATAAAGGGAACTGTACCAATTCCCAAGATAATAAAACCAATCATAGCTAGGCGACGCGCACCAACCTTATCGTAGACACTACCGGAAATTGGGCTGACTATCCCCATCATCAAGGCACCTGGCAAAAGAGCCAAACCAGAGTCAAGAGCAGACAGACCGTGAACATTTTGCATATAAAGAGGCAGCATCATTTCGACCCCCATCATGGCCATCATTGAAAGAGCAATGGCGATGGTTGTCACAAGAAACTGTTTGTTTTCAAAAACCGAAATGTCCAAGAATGGTTGATCCATATGCAGCTGGCGGTAGGCAAAAAGGATGATAACGATCAGCCCAATAATAATCGGTGCAATGACATAACCCATATTTCCCCAACCATGGTCGGCAACATTAGTGAAGCCCCAAAGGAAGCTGCCAAAACCAAGGATAGACAGAACCAGAGAAGGTAAGTCCAACTTGACAGACTTATTATCAACAACATCCTTAATTAAGAAGGGGGACAGGATGAGGGACAAAATCAAAATAGCCAAGGGAATGATAAAGATGGCCCGCCAGCTTAAATCATGACCAAAGAGACTAAAATTCTGTTTGAGAATCCAGCCAGCCAATGTTGGACCAATGGCTGGAGCCAGTCCAACGACCAGACCATTGAGCCCCATGGCAGCTCCCCGCTGTTCTGCAGGGAAGACATTAACCATGACCACCTGAATCAGGGGCATAGTGATCCCAACAGCACAGGCTTGAATAATCCGTCCAACCAGAAAAATATTCCAGTTAGAAGTTGGAGCCAAAGTGGTCATCAGGAGTCCCACCACCAGAATGACATAGGCACTAAAATAGAGCCACTTGGTTGAAAAACGGGTAGCCAAAAAGGCCGATACTGGAATCATAATCCCATTAGCCAACAGGAACCAAGTGATCGCCTCTTGGGCCGTTGACAAAGAAATGTCAAAACTCTTCATCAAGGTTGGGATAGCTGTCCCTAAGCTGGTTTGGTTGAGAACCCCTGCGAAGGTAGCCACCAGCAAGAGAACAATCATGGCTGTCCTGTTATAGGATTTTCCATGAATATCATGTGTACTTCTCGACATCGTACAACTCCTTTTCATAAAATGTTAGGCAATAAGAAAACTTAAAAGAAATGCTCTTCTTTCAAGTCTATCTAGCCTATTCGTCAGTCTACCGGCCTAGCCAGCAGTTATCACGAAAACTATTTTACTCATTTTTTCAGAAAGGTCAAGAAAAGCGAATGGAAAAAATTCAGATATTCTGTAGGAAAATTTGGAAATCCAGCTAGAGCACTGTATAGAAGCTTTTTTCCAATGGTAAAGATTGGCAAAAAAAGACGAAGGCTGGGAGATCCTGTTACCACTCCTATCTTGCCTTCGCTTTATCTATCATAAGCTTGAAATCAGCTTTTTATTTTCAAAATCTCCTTGATCATCTTCACCTGCATTTGGGCATAAGCTTGCGGATCCGATTGAGCAAGTTCCTGAATCTGCCTAGCTTGTTGGGGATTGGCTGCCATCTGGGACTTCATTTGTTCCTTCATTTGTCCTGCCACGGACGACAGCTTTTTAGCCTGGTCTGGTGTCAAGGCCAGCCAAGTTTTCTTGGGGAGTTGGACGACCGATTTTTGAGAAACGAGTTCTTTGTTTTCCCCGCCAAAACCGTAGAGCCTTTTGGCTGTCTGAGACTTCCAAACATAGCGTTTAGTTGTCGTCTTAACCTGAGCCTGTTTAACATCCGCCAGTTCAAAATCTGCTGACTTTTTAACAGCCTCGATGGCATCTTTTTTATCTGGGACAAAGTGACTCGTCGCCTTTTTATCGTCTTTTTGATTACGGTAAATAATGACCTTGTTGTCTGTCTTAGTTCCTAAATTTTTATAAATAATCATCCCATAAGCTTGACTAGGGTCACCGGCAGAATAAATCTGCTGTGTTGTCGTTGTCGTTTCAACCTTCATTCCCGTATGATTAAGAAAATGATCCGTCAGGAAGTAGACCGAAAGTCCTAAAATGGCCATAGACAAGATACCAAGTAGGTAGCGTAGACTGGCTTTTGAAATTAACATCCAGCTAACAAAGGTGACCAGTGTTGCTAGAGCTATTATTAAAATCATCATGGATTAGTCCCCCTCTCTTTCAATAATTTTACCCTTGCGAAGCAAGAGAGCGACCGCAATACCCATCAGGGCAAAAGCTAAGCCCAAAGCAAAGGAGGCATGAAAGCCATCTAAGCTAGCACTAATGGTCTTAGAAGCATAAGACAACGGATTTTCTAACTTAAGACTAGCAGCTGGTTTATGATCTGTAATGATATTTTGCGTTACACTAGAAGCTAGAGCTACAACAATTGCCGAAGCAATTTGCCGCACCGTGTTGTTGGCTGCCGTTCCGTGAGCTGCTTCCCTTGTTGGTAAAGCACTCATGGCACTGGCTGTTAATGGCATCATAATCATTCCCAGTCCAAACATCCGAACGGCATAAAGCAGGGTAATGAAATGATTAGGGGTCGCAGCTGTTAAATAGACAAAGGGAACTGTACCAATGGCCAAAATAGCAACTCCCATCATGGCCATCATGGAAAGAGCAACAGCAATTGTTGTCACTAAGAATTGTTTATTCTTAAAGACAGAGATATCAAGGAAGGGCTCATCCATCCGCAGTTGGCGGTAGGCAAAGAGGACGATAATTAGTAAGCCAAGAATAATCGGAGCAAGGACATAAGTCATATCTCCCCAACCCTTGTCGGCTACATTGGTGAAGCCCCAAAGGAAACTACCAAAGCCAAGAATTGAAAGGAAGAGTGAAATCATATCCAGCTTGACCCGCTTGTTATCCACAACATCTTTGACAATGAAAGGAGACAAAAGCAAGGCCACTGCTACAATGGCTAAAGGCAGGATAAAGATACCTCGCCAAGTCAAATCATGACCAAAAAGATTAAAATTCTGCTTGAGTACCCAATCAGCCAAGGTTGGACCAACAGCGGGAGCTAGACCAACAACCAGACCATTGAGCCCCATGGCTACCCCCCTCTTTGTTCAGGCGGAAAGACATGAACCATAACGACCTGCATCAGAGGCATAGAAATGCCTACTGCACAGGCTTGAATGACACGTCCAATCGAGAAAATATACCCATTGGATGTTGGTGCAAAGGTGGTCATTAAGAGACCGATATTTAAAAGAAAATAGGCACTAAAAGAAAGCCATTTGGTTGAAAATCGGGTCGCTAAGAAAGCTGAGACCGGAATCATAATTCCATTCGCCAGGAGGAACTAGGTTGTTGCCTGTTGGGCTGTCGACAAAGAGATGTCAAAACTCTTCATTAAGGTTGGAATAGCCGTCCCTAAACTGGTCTGGTTGAGAACCCCAGCGAAGGTAGCAATCAATAATAGGATAATCATGATGGTCCGATTATAGGGCTTACCATGAATATCATGCGTACTTCTGGACATAAATACAACTCCTTTTCATTAGAATGCTAAAACTCTTCGAAAATCGAAACAATCCGACGGACGAAGCAATCTAGGATTTAGAAAATCTTGATTTGCAACGGCAGCCACTATCGCGGTCCACCTATACCTCATTAGGGGGCAGAGGTCTTTGCTCCTTACTATTTCCAATTTTCATTTAGTATAAAACAGAAAGAATCATTGATAAACCAACTGTTTTCAGATTTAATGTTTACCTGCTTCTCCAAACTGCTTAATGGTTATCAAGAGAACTACTAGCTTGATCCCCGAGAACAGAAAAAATTTAATGATAGGCTGCCTTTGACGTGCACTCCAAAGACAAAAATATAAGAACTAAGTGATGATAGGATAACTAGTTATCACGGGAACTATTCTACTCGTTTTTTTGGATTCGTCAAGGAAAAAATGAAAATTTTATGAAATAGTTTTTAGAAAATACCTTTTTGAAAGTTCTAAAATGAAGTTAGCCAGCACAAGGGTATAAAAAAACACCTCAGAGAGATATAATTGTAATCACCACAACAACAATTAGAAGGACTCTGAGATG
>ERZ773038.120-NODE-120-length-52564-cov-6.669181_pt1 | contig 52564 bp, 54 predicted proteins | sample MGYA00511665_ERZ773038 | MGnify/ENA primary metagenome ERZ773038 (study PRJEB29015, sample SAMEA2737966) | human oral metagenome | biome: human oral; feature: human-associated habitat; material: dental | place: China | collected 2028 ... | reverse complement strand
CGATAACTTTAATATTTGCAAAATCAGACATTGAACTTCCTCCTCTTATCGTTATTTATTGTATCAATATAAATTCCAAGTCTATTGATGAATATACTGATTAAATTATAACAATTACATTTATTTTACACTATAATTTAAAAACTTTCCACTACTACATAGAGACGGATTAAGTTAAAAACGTTTTGTCATAATATTCTTACGAATAGCGCCAATATTAATGAAAACGCGCAGCCCAAATCCGATGAGCGCCACATAGTACAGATTGATTCCTATGAGATCGCCAATATACACCAAGATAACGGCTATGACTACATTGGAAAAGAACCCCGATATAAAATTTCTCAAATCAAATGTTCTTTCTAATGCGGCACGACTGCCTCCAAATACGGCATCGAGCGCCGCAAGAACCGCTACCGATGTATAGTTCGCATAGCTCGACGGAATGTGTAACGGAGCTACCCATCCCAGAAGCGAACCTAGTAATAAGCCGAGAATGGCAAAGATGTAAATATTCATTCTTTACCTCCTAACTCATTGGGCATCATGTGTTCTTCCCTAAATGTGCCTGTAAAAGCAGGTACAGCCACGAAATCCTCTTGTTTAATAGTGACCTTAATCCCCCAATGTTTCAAAGAGTCAACCACGCCTCCGCGCATAGTCAATGCGGAATTTAATGTTTTAGGATCTCCGATGGCCTTAACCACAAAAGGGGCACCGAATACTTTGCCGTTTACGGTAATAGTAGGTCCGGAGCAGCGAATTTCAGATGTCCCGATGAGTCGTTGATCATTAATGGCGATGGCTTCCGCTCCGCCCGCACGCAACTCATTGACGATACGCAAAATATCTTCATCATGAATAACATACAGATTTGGATTTTCTCCCCCTTGAATAGGCTTTGAACTATCCTCGATCAACACGCTCACTCCGGGACCTTTCACATTCGTCAGCGCCGCTTTCATCATCAGCTGCTCATCCGCTTTAGCATCGCCGCCGGCACCGGATTTCTTTAAAGTTTCGATATGTTTTAACAGAGCGTCCCGCTCTTGTTGTGCTTCTTTCAACTGTACCGCCAAATCACCGGCACGTTGCAATCGAATATTTTCTTCAATATTATCTTGAGTCATTTTATATTGGCTCACCACCATAAAGCCCAATATAAAGCTGACTATGGCAATTGCCCAACGTTCGTGTCTCACGGAAATCATCTACCTTTTATTTTCAACATGACCTTGATTATCTTTCTTTGCATCATCTGTTTTTGTATCGTCTTTCTTTATATCATCTTTCTTAGTAGATGAAGCATCCTTGGTCGTTGCCCCGTTATGATATGGTTTTCCTTCAGGCATAACATCGGTTTTGATATACGGCGATGAAATATTTACATCAATGTATTGAACATTACCGTTCGTCTTTTTAATGTCCTGTAACATCGACTGTGTGAGTTCCGCTTTTTTTGCCAAATCCTTGCCATCACCTATGCGAATCTGTATACCGGATACCGTATAGGCCATGATGGATTCAGGATCACCTATATTGATTTCCGCAATATTTTTAAATGTGCTCTCATCAAGTGCGTTAAGATATTCAATGGCCGATAAAATCGGCTGATCCACCACGGTATCACCGAGTAATATATTTCCCGCTTTCACCCCTGAAATCATGGGTACCGAAGTATCTTCGATAGCACTTTCCGAAGCGATGACCTGACCTTTCGCATCTAATGTCAAGTATCCGAACTGAGCCGGTATGACGGCCACAGCCTTCCTTTCTACAATGCGAACAACCATGGTTAAAGGCAACTCATAACTCACTTGTGCCTCCTCCACGCGGAGGTCCTTGGATAAACGGGATTTCAATTTTTCCGTACTGATCTGTAAAATATTGACGGGTTCACGAATATCCCCGGCCACCATCACATCTTGTACGGTCACCTTATCGGATCCGATAATTTTTAATGATCCGAAAGGAATAGGTAGCGTAAACAATGCCACCAACACGAGAATAAGTACACCACCGATTTTTAACACTCGTTTTCTAAATACAGCCCGTTCATCACGAGCGGGTGCAGCAGAATACATCTCCCCAGAGTTGGATGGATGTTTATGATTATCATCCATAAAAAACTCCTTACATTCTATTCAACTCTCAAAATTTCCCCAAACCGGCCGTTAACAGAATCTTTTCACATAATGTGGGAAAATCCATTCCCGTTTCTTTAGCCGCTTTTGGTACCAGGGATGTCGACGTCATTCCCGGTATCGTATTATATTCCAGAACATATAAATTGTCATCATGATCCGTCATGATATCAACACGGATAGCGCCGCTCCCTTGTACTTCCCGATATACTCGTTCCCCAATGCTCTGCATCGCAGCCGTCATATCATCGCTGATCGGTGCAGGTACGAGATAATCTGTAGCGCCGGCCGTATACTTACTTTCATAATCATATTCACCGGAATGCGGACGAATTTCAATGACCGGTAAAGCTTGACCATCCAGGATGGAAACGGTGAATTCACGTCCGTCCAGGAACTGTTCTACCACGAGGATTGGGTCATACTTAAGCGCTTCCGTTACGGCATCCGCCAACTGAGTTTCATCACGAACAATGGTAACACCGATACTTGAACCTTGCGTTGCAGATTTTACTACTACAGGGATGGTGAAAGTCTCACGAATATGTTGAATAATGGCTTTATCTGACTCAATATTACCATTATACGATTCAAAAGTTGCGGTCGGAATACCGGCCCCTTTAAATACATCCTTGCTGACTTTTTTATTCATACCCACCGCATGAGCCATGATGCCGGATCCGGTATACGGGATTTCAGCCATTTCCAATAACCCCTGTAACGCTCCATCCTCACCGTAACGGCCATGAATCGCATTAAATACGATTTCACCGCCTAATGACTCAATGTCTTGTAACAATGTACGCGGGTTCAACTCCAAGGTTTTAGCTTTATAGCCTTTACTAACAAGAGCCTCCGCAATAGCGGCACCTGTACGTCTGGACACATCCGCTTCCTTTGAAGGTCCGCCCATCAATACGATTATCTGTTTATCTTTCATCATAAACCTTCTTCCAATAGCGCTAATAACTTCGGTCCATATTGATTAATGGAGCCGGCACCCATGGTGATGACCAAATCATTAGGTCGCACAATTTTCGCCAACACGGCCGGCATATCGTCAACGGACGGTACATAATGTACAACCTTATGTGTAGCAGCTTCAACGGCATCAGGAATGGTGCGTCCGTCAATTCCCGCAATCGGATCTTCACCGGAGCTGTAAATATCTGTCATATAGATTTCATCAGCACTTGTAAAGGCTGTGGCAAATTCATCCTTCAACAAGCTTGTACGAGAATACCGATGAGGTTGAAATACACAGATGACACGATGTTTTTCAAGCTCTTTTGCCGCTTTTAAGGTCGCTTTAATTTCTGTGGGGTGATGAGCATAATCATCGACAACCCACACGCCGGCAACATGACCTTTCGTTTCAAAACGTCGTTTTGCACCGATAAATTTAGACAGCCCTTTTATAATAAAGCGATTCTCTACACCGCAACATTCATGGGCTACAATAAAGGCCGCCAATGAATTCAGTACATTATGTTCTCCGGGCACGCGCAAGCCGATACGACTGATATTAATGCCCTTATGATACACATCATACACCAATGAAGAATCTACATAATGGATATTCTTAGCCACATAATCGTTGGATTCATCAAAACCGTAAGTGATAAAATTGCGTTTCACCTGATTCATGACATAGCGAATATTTTCATTATCCCCACACACGACAGCCGTACCGTCAGTAGGTAGCGTTTCTACAAATTCACAAAATGCTTTAAGCAGATTATCCATTGTCTTGTAATGATCCATGTGATCATCCTCAATATTGGTAATCACAACGGTATGAGGGCGCAATTTCAGGAATGAGCCGTCGCTTTCATCCGCCTCAACGACGGAAAAACGCCCTTTGCCTAAGCAACTGCTGCCTTTAAGATAATCTACTTCACCGCCGATAATAACCGTAGGATCAGCACCAGACTCTACCAGAATTTGACCGATCATGGACGTAGTCGATGTTTTACCGTGAGCACCGGCCACGGCAATACCGTCGGTAACATCCAGTACGGCTTTTACAATATCGGAACGATGCAAAATAGGGATATTCTGTTCCTTGGCCGCCACAATTTCCGGGTTATCCTCACGAATAGCGGTAGAGCGAACCACCGCATCCGCACCGTTAACATATGATTTATCATGACCGATATGAACGGTAGCACCCATATTTTTAAACTTTGTAATAACTGCGGACTCCGCCACATCCGAACCGGATACGTCAAAGCCCTTTTGAATCAAAATATTCGCTATAGCACGCATACCAGATCCACCGATACCGATGAGGTGAATCTTATGAATACCGTCTAACATAAAACCTCTCCTTATCACTTAGCAATCGACAATGCCAATTTTGCAATATCATGAGCTGCATTCGGTTTTCCCAACTGCAAAGCTCGCTTCCCCATTTGTGCCAATAGATCTCGATTGGCCATAAACATTTCAATTTCCCCAATTAAATCATGAGAACGCAACATCTTATCCACAATCATATGAGCAGCCCCTTCTTGGACAAAAATGCGCGCATTATATGTCTGATGATCCTCCGCCGCATACGGATACGGCACCAGTACGGAAGGAATACCGCGTACGGCGAGTTCCGCCAATCCGATAGCACCGGCTCGGAATACTGCTAAATCAGCAGCAGCCAACGCCTTCGGCATATCATGTAAATACGGTAAAATCAGTGAAGATTCACCCAAACCGTTTCCATCCGTAATCCCCAATTGAGATAAAACGGATTTGTACTCACCATTCCCCGTAATATGAATTAGCTTGATACCTTCTTGCCCTTTAAAATGTTTATGTACTTCTATCATGGCATTATTAATGGTACGTGCACCACGGGAACCGCCGGCGATAAGAACTGTAAAAGTATCGTCATCTAAACCAAAATGCTTTCGTCCGTCTTCTCTCATATCCACCAATACATCCGGTCTCACAGGATTTCCCGTATAGACGATCCGTTTAGCTTTTGCAAATGATGGCCCCGCATCCTTATATCCCATCGCTACGACATCCACAAAGCGACTTAATATTTTATTGGTAATTCCTGCAATGACATTCTGTTCCTGAATAAGAGAAGGAATCTTACGCAATGCTGCGGCCATCAAAATAGGGCCGCACACATAACCGCCGGTACCGATAACCACATCCGGTTTGAATCTGGAAATAATACAATGTGCTTTCACAAGAGATAATACGGTTTTTCCCAAGGTCACAAGCATACCTAAGGATAAACGCCTCTGCAAGCCCTGCACCGGCAAGGTGGTGAACTCAATACCTTCTTTAGGTACTAACGTCGCTTCCAAACCTTTTTCAGTCCCCACATATAAAACCTGTGCATCAGGACATTGTTTCATAATCTCCTTATATATAGTAATCGCCGGATATATATGTCCGCCGGTTCCACCACCTGAAATAATGATGCGTTTCATTAATGGTGTCCTCCCTCTTCCAACATCTGAACACACCTTTTAAAATCGTCTCCACGCTCTTCAAAACAACTGTACCAATCAAAACTGGCACACGCCGGTGATAGTAACACGATATCGCCGTCACCCGCCAATTCATAGGCCTGACGTACCGCATCTTTCATGGAGTCTGCGCGATATATATGCGCCACACCGGCATCTTTAGCGGCCGCTTCAAAGCGCTCCGCCGCTGCGCCCATGAAAATAACGGACTTTGTCCGTTTCTTAACGAGCTCCATAAAATCTTCTAACGATGTCATTTTATCATGCCCACCGGCCAGTAAGATCACAGGTTGTTCAAAAGATTCTAACGCCTTCACAACAGAATCTACATTGGTCGCTTTTGAGTCATTATAAAAAGTCACGCCGGAAATGGTTTTCACACGTTCCAGGCGATGCTCCACACCATGAAAATTGCTGACAACACCACAAATACTATCCGCAGACATGCCCAACGCATATGTTAAAGCGATAACGGCCAAAATGTTTTCAATATTATGGCTCCCAGGAATATGGATATCCTCTGTACCTATTACCGCCACAGGGGTACCATCCGATACGGCATAACAGCAACCATCAGCGTAATACGCACCATTTTTAACAGGCTTTTGTTGGCTGATTTCAAGAATATGACACGATGCTCGTTCAGCCATATTAGCTACAACGGGATCATCTACATTCAGCACGAGAAAATCGGAACTGATTTGATTTTCAAAAATGCGTTCCTTTGCGGCGATGTATTTTTCCATCGTCTTGTGACGAGCCAAATGATCCGGTGTAATGTTGAGCACAATAGCCCCTAACGGTCTAAAGTGCTTAACTGTTTCCAACTGATAACTGGACAATTCCGCCACCAAATAACCGCCGGCCGGCATAGAGTAGGCCACCTCACTAAGCGAGTCGCCTATATTTCCGCCCACCTTTACGGGTTGCCCCGTTTTCTCAAGCACTCTTGTCAATAATGTAGTGGTCGTCGTCTTACCGTTCGTACCTGTTACAGCCACAATAGGTGATTTGGAAACTTCATAAGCGACTTCAACCTCGCTTATCACATCGATACGGCGCTTTTCCGCCGCTTTCACGATGGGAATGTCCAAGGAAATCCCCGGAGATATAACAATAACATCCACTCCGTCGAGGAGGGATTCATCTTGATGCCCCGTAATGATAGTAACACCGGCAGCAACCAAACGCTCTTCATCACGTTGCGGCAATGCAACCGGCTTATAATCATTCAATACCACATGAGCACCTAACTGAGCCAGTACCCAGGAGGCGCCTATACCGCTGGCACCGGCACCGAGTACAAGTATCTGTTTATCTCCATATTCCATCTATATCACCCAAATTAATAACAAATATAATATTCTTATTTTATAAGCATACCATTATTTATCGCTTCCGTTAAGTATTTCCCTTATAAATAGCCATAAATTTATTATGAATATTATAGATCCGACTACACGTTCTGAAAGTTAACCTAAATACATGTAACAATGATTATAATGTAACAGTCGCCAATGCTACACCGATAACCGCAAGGAGTGCCCCGCCGAACCAGAATCTATTTACCACAGTTTGTTCCGGCCAGCCCGATAATTCAAAATGGTGATGTATAGGACTCATCTTGAATACTCGCACACCGCGTGTTTTAAAAGAAATAACTTGAATAATAACGGATAACGCTTCCATTACAAAAATACCGCCGATAATAATAAGCAGCAATTCTGTTTTAGTTAAAATCGCCATAGCCGCAAATGCTCCGCCTAGAGCTAAAGAGCCGGTATCCCCCATAAATACCTTCGCAGGATTCACATTATATACGAGAAAGCCAAGGCAAACAGCCGCTACTATGGCGCCAAAATAAGCCACACTTTCAGCAACCATAGAATTAGTCGTAGATGTCACGATAAGACCGATAACAGAAAATGCAATAGCCGCAACCGCAGAAGTGCCGCTGGCCAGACCGTCAAGACCATCCGTCAAATTTACCGCATTAGTAGCTCCGATAATAATGATGAACGCCAATACATAATAAGCCCACCCCATTTGGATGTGAAGATCCGCCACAGGAATCCACAAGGTGGTAGGCACCACCATAATCTCCGTAATGCAATAGCAGAATACGGCTGCTAATACGAATTGACCCAATAATTTTTGTTTAGCCGTCAAACCGAGATTACGTTTTTTCACAGCTTTTACAAAATCATCAAAAAAGCCGAGCAAAGCATGTCCTAATGTTAAAAACAAGAGCATTCCTGTTCCTACGTTCCACGGCGCAAAAATAGCCACACCGATAACGAGAGCGACCATCATAAAGGCACCGCCCATTGTAGGAGTACCGGCCTTAGCCTGATGACTTTCCGGCCCCTCTTCACGGATACTTTGCTGCGCATGTAACGAACGCAACATAGGAATAGCAATTTTACCGAGTATCACGGTAATTACAAAGGTTATTATAAATGCCAGTAAAATATCATAAATCATATACATCCCCTACTTATTAATAAAAGGATAATACGGCTAGACTCGGCTAGCCGTTAATTATTATTCCCGTTCCTTTAATTCCTCAACAACACGTTCCATGCGAAGTCCGCGAGAGCCCTTCACGAGGATCACGTCCCCTTTTTCCCGAATATCTTCATATAAGTTGGCCATTTCTAGATGACTCTTGCAACGATAGGTAATCAATCCCGCTTTTTTAGCCTCTTTCGCAATAAAAGTCGCTGCGTCGCCAAAGGTAAATACGACGCTATAGCCCTCTTCAGCGAGCAATTTTCCGATATTGCGATGCTCTTCCTCCGTGAAATCACCCAATTCCAGCATATCGCCGAGCATGGCAATCTTGCGTTTACCTTCCAACTGTCCCAAAGCCTTAATAGCTTCAGCCATAGATGAAGGATTGGCATTATACGCATCATTCAAAATGACAATATCCGGAAACGATACGATTTCCTGACGCATCGGTGTGCCCGTAAATTCGCCTAAGCCTTTACGAATCGTATTGGATTTAATCCCCAATGCGCGACCGGCCACAATTGCCGCCAACGCATCATAAACATTATGTACACCGATCATGGGAAGAAATATATCGAACACCTCGTCATAACACTTGCAGGTGAACTTGATACCGTCCTTTTTATATTGCAGATGACTGCCGATGCAGGTAGCATTACTTTCAATACCGTAGGTAATCGTCTTCCCCTTAGCCAATGAATCCATCGCTTTTACATACGGGTCATCTTCATTGAGAACGGCTATGCTGTCCTCAGGCAGACAGCGAATTAATTCACTCTTAGCTTCGGCAATGGCCTCGCGAGAACCTAACAGTTCAATATGACTCGTACCGACATTGGTAATAATCCCCATGGTAGGCTCCGCAATGAGTGCCAATTCTTCAATCTGACCAAGTCCGCGCATACCCATTTCAACGACACAGGCTTCATGTTCCGCTGTCAAACGCAACAACGTTTTCGGCAAACCGATTTCATTATTAAAGTTTTTTTCTGTTTTCAATACATTAAATTCCGTACTTAAAACAGCAGCCACCATTTCCTTTGTCGTAGTCTTACCGGAGGATCCCGTAATCGCCACGACAGGAATATCGAATCGACGGCGATGATATCGAGCCAACTGTTGATATGCGGTCAATGTATTATCCACTTCAATACAAACGATACCGTCAACAGTACGGCCCTTTTCCACGACAGCACCGGTAGCGCCCTTTTCAATAGCGTTCCCGATAAAATCATGACCGTCAAAGGTATCGCCCTTCAAAGCGACAAACAAAAAGCCAGCTTCAATGGTACGTGTATCCGTAGATACATCTGAAAATGTAATCGTTTTTGTATGTGTACTCGTCCCGCCTGTTGCTTCCAGAACTTGAGACAATGTAAACTTTGCCATATTAGATCTCCTTAAGAGCAGCTCGCGCTTCTTCACGATCATCAAAATGAATCGTCTTATCCTTTAGAATTTGATAATCTTCATGACCTTTACCGGCGATTAATACAATATCACCCGGCTTTGCACTGCGAATAGCATGCTGAATCGCCTCTCTACGATCAACGATGACTTCATAATGAGCACCTTCACGAAGGCCTTCTTTAACGCCTACCTCTACATCTTTCACAATCTGTACAGGATCTTCGGTACGCGGATTATCGGATGTCACATATACTACATCACCGTATTGTGCTGCAATACGACCCATAATAGGACGCTTTGTAGCATCGCGATCACCACCGCAACCAAACACGACGATGATGCGATTTTCCTGAATCGCCTTTGCGGTTTGCAAGATGTTCTCTAAACCATCCGGTGTATGTGCATAATCCACCACAACCGCAAACGGTTGTCCTTCCTCGATGAGTTCAAAACGACCCGGAACGGCGCTGAATGTTTTAAGGGCTTTATCAATGTCATCCATGGAAATACCTTCCAATAAACATGCACCCATAGCCGCCAATGTATTATATACATTAAATAAACCGGTCGTATTCATAGCCACCGTAAATTCATGTCCATCATAAGACACCTTATAGCGACTCGATTTCGGTGTCATTTCCACATCATGAGCATTTAATGTGCCTTTTCCATCAATACTATAGGTAATTGTGGGAGCCTTTGTTTTTTCTATTACGCGATGACCATATGCATCATCGATATTGATAACGGCACCTTTGCCGCGTTTCTTCTGATTACTTTCACTAACCTGCTCAAACAGTTTACATTTCGCAGCCAGATAATTTTCAAATGTTTTGTGAAAGTCCAAATGATCCTGCGTTAAATTAGTAAATATCGCTGTATCAAATTCAACGCCGGCCACACGTCCGAGAGCCAGTGCGTGAGAAGAAACCTCCATCACGCAATGCGTAACCCCTTCCATCACCATTTGATGTAAAATATGCTGTAAATCCACCACATCAGGTGTCGTATTATGAATCGGATACGACGTGTCACCGATCATGATATGTACGGTACCGATAACACCCACCTTGTGGCCTTGAGATTTCAAAATATGACGAATCATATGCGTCGTCGTCGTCTTACCGTTAGTACCCGTAACGCCGATCATACGTATCGAATCAGCAGGATAATCAAAAAAATACGGTACGCAAGCCATCATTGCCTGACGCGTGTCATCAACGGTAATAACACATATATCATCACTCACTGAAACGGATTTCGATACAAGAACAGCTATTGCACCTGCTGCGACGGCTTTATCGATATAGTTATGACCATCAACAGTGGCCCCATCAAGAGCGATAAACAGACTACCTTCTTTTACGGCACGAGAATCAGCCGTAATATCATTGATAGTTACAGATGTATTACCCGCTACATGAGCCGTAGGTAATGTCGTTAATATATCTTGTAATCGTTTCATTTATACTCTCCTTTACACGCAAAGGAAAGCAGCCCGTATGAGCTGCTTTGCCTGCTAGTCTATAATTTGCTGTTTCTCTTGCACATTACGTTCGGTAACAGTGCTTTTTGTACTGTAAACAAAAGAGTCAGGCAAAACCATCCCTAGTTCTTCCTCCGCAATTTGTTGGATACGAACAGGAGATTTTAAGGAAGCTACCTCTACATCTAGTGTATCATTGTCTTTTGTCAATTGTACTACAGCCTGTTGTGTTTTAACCACTTCATAGCCCAATTTTGTGCTGTAAGCATTCATAACCATAATAATCAATAAGAAACCTACCAACACAGCAACAGCTCGTACAACTTGTTTCATCATAGGACTCAAATCAAGAGCCACACTTGTGGTGCGCTTTCCCCCTTGTGCAACAACCAACACATCACTTTTAATTTGCCCTGCAACGGCCTTTCTCGCTAACATAAATATCTAACCCCTTCCAATACTACAACTTGACAGCGATGCGCAATTTTGCGCTTCTCGCTCTCGGATTTAACTCAATCTCCCCTATACTAGGCTCTATAGCCTTATTTTTTGCTTTTACAACAGCCTTGTGATTGCATGTGCACACAGGTAATTCCGGAGGACATATGCAGGCTGTACTCAATTCTCTGAAAGTTTGTTTTGTAATGCGATCTTCTAAAGAGTGAAATGTAATAACCCCAATTTTTCCTTGTGGTTTTAACATACTTACAGCGTCTACAAAACTATCATGTAAAATGGCTAATTCTCTATTCACTTCAATACGAATGGCTTGAAATGTGCGTTTCGCCGGATGTGGTCCGTCTTGACGCGCCTTCGCCGGAATCGCCTGTTTTATGATTTTTACTAATTCACCTGTAGTGGTAATACGTTTTTCCTGGCGAGCCGCAACGATAAATTCAACAATGCGCTTCGCCCAACGTTCTTCACCATAATCGCGTATGATTCGCAATAATTCCGATGCATCATAATCGTTAATAATATCCTCCGCCGTCAACGGTGAAGTCTTATCCATACGCATATCTAAAGGCCCATCGTTCATATACGAAAAGCCCCGTTCAGGTGTATCCAACTGATAACTGGATACGCCAAGATCAAAAATAAAACCATCTACTTCGTAAATCCCCTGTTCCTGTAGGGCATTTTTTAAATTTGAAAAATTAGTAGGAATCGTCAAAACCCGACAGGTAAGATCCGACAAGCGTTCTCTAGCAACCTTTAAAGCATCCTCGTCCTGATCCAGTCCGATAATCATGCCTTCCGGCGCCAACATCTCGCCCACCGCATGGGCATGGCCTGCGCCGCCCAATGTGCAATCCACATAGACACCTGCAGGATTAGTTACGACGGCATCAACGGTTTCACGTAATAATACGCTGGTATGATTAAATTCCATAACAGCCTCCTATAACATGATCCCTTCAAGACCTTCCGCTAACTCTTCCATACTTTCAGCTACTTGCTCATCATAATAATCGTATTTTTCACGACTCCAGATTTCGACGTGATCCCCGGCTCCGACAATAACAGCTTGTTTATCTAAACTCGCATATTCTCGTAACGGTACGGGAATAAGAACACGACCTTGCTTATCATATTCAAGCTCTGCCGCACTGCCGAAAACGAACCGTTTTAAAGCACGTACGCTAGCTTTAGTGGAGGATTGTGATTGTAGTGCCATGGAAATCTTATCCCATGCTTCTTGTGTGTAAATAGCTAAGCAGTTATCAAGGCCCTTTGTAACAATACAAAGTTCCCCTAATTGTTCACGTATTTTAGCAGGTATAATCATCCGCCCTTTTGTATCAATGGTGTGATTATATTCGCCTATGAACATGCTTATCACCGCCTAACACTTCCTTATCCACCACTATATGGTAAATTCTACCACAATTCCCCACCTTCCACAACAAAAAATCTGTTTTTTTACCACTTTTTTTGATTTTTCTACTTTAAACTCCATTTATCTCCATTTTTCTTAAATACATATGTTCGATTTTAACAATAAAAAAAGAAACCTCCATCAATGTAATCAATACATCAATGGAGGCTTTACCTCTAACATTCTATTATACTTATATTCTATTTAATACTATATTAGAATATATTAGAATTTAGATTCGATTGCACCTTGAAGATCGCCTTTTGGCAAGAATCCGATTTTACGGTCCACCACTTCGCCATCTTTCAAAATTACAAATGTAGGCAACACTTCAACTTGCAAGGAACGTGCCAATTCAGGTTCTTCATCGGCATTAACCTTTACAAAGTTTGCTTTACCTTGTAATTCACCGGCGATTTCTTCAATAATCGGCATCATACGTATGCAATATCCGCACCATGGAGCCCAGAAATCAATAACGGTCACGCCGCCTTGGTTTACTAAATCTTGATACTCAGCAGTTTTTAATTCTTTTAATTCGCTCATTGTACCCTCCTACGGTAATTGAACTAATACGCAATCCTGAATGACATGCAATCCCAATACTTTCGCCTTTTCAACAACAGACGGTTTATCTGCACCGGGTTGCAACCATACGGTAGAGATTCCCAATCGATGACACTCATCTAATGCAGCCAGGCCTACAGCCTCAGGAACTACAAAATCCACTACGGCCGGCACGACCGGTAATGCAGAAAGATTTGGATAACATGTATCTCCATCGATTTCGGTAATATTGGGATTAACTGGATATACTTCATATCCGTGAGCTTTAAGACATTTGTAAATTTTATATCCGAACTTATCGGTCTTATGAGTGGCTCCGATAACGGCCCACACATTTTGCTTTAAAGCTGTTTCAATTGTCATTTGATCACCTCTTATATATCATTATAATAGAATATCGAACATTGTCAATATATTATATCGAATTTTATGATATAACTTTTATAATCTTATAATTCTTCACTATATACGCTCAACCAACACAATCTACGACAACAGTCTTCCTGCATAATGCAGATATATCCAAGTCAATATTGAGCAGCTGCTTTAACGATATTTTGCGAGATGGTAACGATGTCTCTGACAAAAGTCCACATTGCACAACAAGTTCTCCCAGTATGCGTTCAGGAGACCATTCCTGCTGGCGCAATTCGCGAACAGTAATACTTTTCTGTCGCTTAGATAAACGATACCCATCCTTATCAATTAATAAAGGAGCATGTCCATAAGAAGGAATCACGATAGGAGATGTATCATATGCCATATCAGAAGTTTTAAGATTATCCGATCGTATACCAAAGTGTTGTACTAATTCTTTGAAATCAAATTGATAGGACTCTTTCAATGTTTTATATAAATATAATTGTTGCCCCGTTGTATCCAATAAATCATCACCGCGAATAACTTCTGATATTCCCATGGCAATATCATCGAGAACAACGGCCAAATTATACGCATACATGCCATCGCCTCGACGCAACACATAATCATCCAGTTCACCAACTAGACGAATGTTTTGAGATCCTTGCCAACGATCCATAATATGCATTTCACAAGTATCCACGCCAAGCCGTAAGGACGGTTTCTTGTCGACTCGCAATAAGTCTATTTTCTCCGAGCTGAGATGACGACAATGTCCATCATAACGATGAACGGTTTCACCTAAATGAGGTGCCGATGCAATTGATTGCAACCGTGTACGATTACAAAAACACGGGTAGACTCGCCGGTCCAAGGCTAGCCGGTCTAAAACGGCAGCGTAATACCCTTGACGTTCGCTCTGCCAATAAGATGATAAGGGACCGCCCACACGGGGACCTTCATCCCAATCAAACCCGAGCCATTCCAGATCATCAAGAAGAGTCTCCCCCAATTCACGCTTCGAGCGTTGTAGATCAATATCCTCCATGCGCACCACATATTCGCCCTGTTGCTGTCTCGTCGATATATACGACAAAAGGGCGATCCACACGTTACCCAGGTGGATATACCCTGTTGGGCTCGGTGCAAATCGTCCTTTCATGTTAAACTCCATATCTGTTTAATACATTTAATAAGTCTTTTACCCTAAGGATATAATATGATCAAAAATAGCCCCTGCATCCTTAATCTTTTGCTCGTTACCCATAGTACAAATATGGTTGTCCTTTAATACAGGTTCTACCACATCGGCCAAAGCTACAATATCCTCCGGTTGACACGCGATAACTTGTTTGCGGAATTCCACTTTATCCTCGAGTTTTGCACCGCTAAAATACATACCCATTGCACGAGGACCTCGCAATGCCGGTGTCATCGGCAAATCCAAGGCACTCATGGTACCGATAATATATTTACGCATTTCTCGATCCGTCAATGTGAAATTGCGAAGATAATCCGGCAACTCCTTATATACATTCAATGTTTCCACCAAATTAGGATCACGATAGCTGCAGAAAATCATATTGCCATCATCGTAGAAATTGGCAAATGCACCATATGCGCCACCTTGTACGCGAATGCGGATCCAGAGGTATTCATAGCGCAAAATGGTCTCCAACACACTCATAGGCCCGATATGCTTGAAACCATGATCGATAAAATTGCCGCCTTGAGCCACGTATTGAACCTTTCCGGCCGTGACGATCCCTTCATTGCCTTCGGCACGCTTGATTTGTAATGTATCATTAGGTAACGCTTCCGTACTCCACGTCATTAACAACGGCTCCATAAGGTTTTTAAATGTATCCAATTCACCGTCTTTACCGACAAACATAATATCCACATTATTTGCACGGAAGATCTTTCTGGCAACATCAGCCAATTTTTCAGGCAATAACGGTAATGCAGCAGGATTTGATGCAAGTTCACTAATCTTTTGATAATATCCGAGATTTCCGTCATCACGGAATTTACCGACCGCAGACACCCGAGCCATAACGCGTTGACTCACAATCGAATTACCTCTGCGGAATGCTTCATTATCCCAAATAGACTTACTTTCCTGAACGAGTTCCGTCAATCGACCTTCATTACTGTAATCCGCGTATTGCACGACTTCATTGATGAGACGACATAAATCCAATAATTTGGAATTCAATGCTTTACTACGAACAATCATGAGCGGTACAAATTCATCGCGTTTACCATCCTTGCTTATAGCTGTGATATCGGAACTCAAGCCGCCAAGATTCAAATTGATATCATTTGCCAATTCTTTATAGGAGCGATATTTCGTATCTATACGGCCGATAATGTCACTCAAAATATCTGCATAGAACAGCTCTTCCTCAGTGAGGCAGCTCAAGTTGAAATAGAACGCTACATAATTGATTCCCTTTGTGAAAGTAGGCACAAAATGAACCGTAGTGGATCCGATTTTACTTTCATAACGTTCAACAGCTTCCATTTCAGGTGTTAAGTCAGATAATTCAAGTAGAGGAATAGAAGCTAGCGCTTCATCACTATCCGGAGTTTCCTGACGTATTTTTAGACGTTTCGTCTGTTCAACGATACCTTCAATTTCGGCCTTATCCATATTGGCTTTCACATTAGCTAAATATTCCTTAACTTCTGCATCCTTTCGTTCCTGTAAGCCTCGTTCCGGATAGATGGATACCAATGCTTTATGCTGATTATCCAGAATGGACCGACGGATCAGATCCTCAAAATATGAGCCACGTAAGCCGTGACGAATACTAGCTAACGCCTCTTCATAGTGCAGCAATTCAATCGGATCCTGATCATAAAGCCAGTTATCCATCATGCGAATAATATAGGCCAGACCGATCGGACGACCGCCGAAGTCGCCTTCACGGAGAGCAAACTCGATGCTGTTAAGAGAGGCTTCCAACAGTTCCTTATCGATTCCTTTATCGCATAATTCCTGTAGTGTGGACTCCACAATACGTTGCAATTCAGCCTGCTTACTCATATCCGAACCCGATGCCTGAATTGTCCAGATTGGCTGACGAATACTGTCCAAGTAATATCCGCTGACGTCAGATCCGATACCGACTTTCACCAAAGCCTGTTTCAACGGAGCCGCAGGGGATGTCAATAGAGCATGCGTCAAGATTTCAAAGGCGAGGCTCTGCTCAGGGGTTACGGACGGCAATACATACGCATAGGAGTGCAATGTACGGTTATCCGTAGATTCATCGGAACCTACACTGTACGGATAACTGACAACCTTCCCCTCCTTAAACGGAGTTTGCAGGGTAACCTCAGTATGAATATCAATGGCATCAAAATGGCTCAAGTATTCATCATTCAAAAACCGTAACTGATCCTCGATGTTCATTTCACCGTACAGAAAAATATAACTGTTTGACGGATGATAATGAACATTGTAAAAATTCCGGAACTCTTCATATGTCAAATCCGTAATATGATCAGGATCTCCGCCGGAGTCCACCCCATATGTCGTATCAGGGAAAAGTTCACGCATCATCTGCCGTTCAAGAACGGAGTCAGGAGATGAGTAAACACCTTTCATTTCATTGAACACGACCCCTTTATACGTCAGTTCATCATCTGCATGATCAAGCTCATAATGCCAGCCCTCCTGCATGACGATTTCCGCATCTTCACGAACGCGGGGATAAAATACCGCATCCAGGTACACGTCCATCAAATTCCGAAAATCCTTGTCATTCTTGCTCGCCACAGGATACATGGTCTTATCCGGATAGGTCATAGCATTCAAAAATGTATTTAGAGACCCTTTCACAAGTTCTACGAAAGGTTCTTTTAACGGGAACTTGCGGGATCCGCAAAGTACGGAGTGTTCCATGATATGAGCTACCCCGGTACTGTTGTGCGGTGTAGTTCTGAATGCAATATTAAATACTTTATTTGAATCGGGAGAATCGATATAAATCAAACGAGCCCCTGATTTTTCATGTTTCATTTCATAAGCGGTACCGTTAATCTCCTCGATACGCTCAATACGATTAAGGCGAAAGCCAGAATAAACTTTATTTACCTCCATGCCATCCCTTCTTTCTATATACATATAATTAATTATCTCAATATATTATTATATCACGACACGGCATCTAAATATACAGGACAAGAATCACTATCAAATATATGCTGTATAATATGCTATATATAAAACACCCTACGGATACATCGTCGTAGACGATGTCCCATAGGGTGTAAACTTATTTATTATGTTGCATCTGCCACTTATTATTACGGCGCAAGGTCAACAGACCTTCCAAGACAGCTTCAAATTGTACGAAACTCAATGTATACGGCGCATACATATCCGGAACAACCTTATAGGCTATGGTCACTTCCGATTTATCATAATCGTAGAAAATACCATGCAGATTGCTCATCGTCGTATATCCCGTCTGAGCCTGCTCCAAGGTGGGAATCGGCTGATTTTTCAAGTTGCCAAGCAGATCGCTGATAAATCCTTCCTTCCGACCTTGATCATTGAGCATTTCATCCATAAAACTACCGAGACTATCCATGTGGAATTAACCTCGTTTGTCTAATATCAAACCATTATGGATTACGCGTACCGCATCTTTCACACGGTCCTCCGCAACGAGGCAGGAGATACTGATTTCAGAGGTCGAAATGATTTCAATATTGATTCCCTCTTTACTGAGGATGTCGAACATTTGAGCCGCAACGCCCGGTTGACCTAACATGCCCGCACCGATGATGGATACTTTCGCCATTTTTTCATCGATATTGACAGCTTCAATGTCGATAGACTGTTGTAGTTGCGCCAATACTTCGCGTGCCAATACCACATCATCCAAAGCAATTGTAAAAATAAGGTCCGTCTTAGGCTCATTTTTAGAACGGATAGATTGAACAATCATATCCACATCCACATTTTTCTCTGCCAACGCTTTAAATACGGTTGCCGCGATGCCCGGCTTATTCTCAACACCTACGAGGGCCACTTTTGCCGTATTTGTATCATCTGCAACGCCGGTAATAACGTGTTTATTTGCTTCCACTGTATAATCCTCCCGAATAATTGTACCTGTTGTATCACTGAATGTAGAACGCACATGAATAGGTACGCCATATCGAAAACCCATTTCTACGGCGCGAGGTTGCATTACCCCTGCACCGAGGCGGGCCATTTCAAGCATTTCACCGTAGGTAACCTCTTCCAATTTGAAAGCTTCCTTCGCCACGCGAGGGTCCGTCGAATACACGCCGTCAACATCAGTAAAGATTTCACATACATCCGCTTCCATTGCACCTGCCAGAGCTACCGCAGTCGTATCGGAACCGCCGCGACCGAGGGTAACCATATCGCCAATATCGGTAATCCCCTGAAATCCCGCAACGACAACGATATTACCTTCATCAAGAGCTGTAAACACACGGTTCGGATCAATCTCAAGAATACGACCTTTATTAAAATTGTCGGAACTTGTGATACCCGCTTGAGCCCCTGTCATGGAGATAGCCTTTTGTCCACGCTCACTGAAAGCCATAGCCATTAACGCGATTGTAACCTGTTCCCCGGTACATAATAACCGGTCCATTTCACGACCATATGGTTTCGATGTTACTTGCTTTGCCAAGGCTACCAAATCATCAGTAGTGTCACCCATCGCGGAAACAACGACAACAATCTGATCGTCAGACTGCTTCTCTCTAATAACGCGATCGACGATATTGAATATTTTTTCCGGCGTTGCTACAGAACTGCCGCCAAATTTTTTAACGATTAAGGCCACAATAATCCCTCATTTAACGTAACTTACTAAAAATGAATATGCATTTACTTTACCACAAAATGAACCGCACTGTAAAGGTGATGGCAGCATATTTTCCACCAGTAAAAAACTTTAATCTTTTTCAAGAGGACAAAAATATGCAAAAAAAATACCAGCCCGAAAGCTGGTATTAATTTTGCAATTAAGCAACAACGATATCTTTTTCAGATTCCCACAAACCGTGGATGTTGCAGTAAGAAACAGCAATCAATTTGCCGGATTTCTTCAAAGCTACTGCAAGAGTACCTTCAGAAACAGCCACTACAGGACCTTCATTAGCAGTTGCACCGTCACCATGTACGTTGAAATCGATAGCACCGATTTCGTAAGGTAATTGAGTGCCTTCCGCTACGAAGTACAATTTAATCCAATCGATATGATGTTCTACCGTATTTGGGTGTGCAATGTCCTTACCTACGGACAATGTTACGTGAAAAGTTTCACCTGCTTTTACAGTATCCACAGTTTCAATTACAGGAACGTGTTTTTCAGTTGCGAAATCGCCGGATTTAATGTAATCATGAACAGCCATAATAACCTCCTGGTTAATTCTTATATACATACTTAATATTTATAAATCTCATGCACACGCTGTGCTTATATCTATATTATACATTTTCGATATAGTTTACGCAAGGACTTTTTCGAAAAATTTAGATTTAATTTTCAACTGAGAATACTTGGTAATTTTTCTCTAAAGAAGGGCTAAAATTCTATGCCTTTTGCCGCCTTGATTCCCTTTTCATAAGCATGCTTTACAACCTTCATTTCCGTTACCGTATCTGCCAACTCGATAATCTCAGGCTTTGCATAACGTCCCGTCAAAATGACATGAAGACGTTCCGGCTTATGTTGTAGCATATCTACTACAGATTGCACATCGATGAGCTCATAGTTAATGGCATTATTAATTTCATCCATGATAATGAGATCCCATCTATCTGAATTAACCTCATCAACCAAAGTACGCCATGCCTCCTGAGCGGCCTTTCTATGTCGATCCAATTCCGCCGGAGATATTTCATCTCTCTTATAATAGATAAAACCCTTCCCCATGGAGCGAATCTCTACATTATCCCCCAACTTCGCGAGGCCTGCCAATTCGCCATAGCCGTTACCACTTTTTATAAACTGTAAAATCAAGGCCTTAAAACCTTGCCCTGCAGCACGTAACGCTACACCTAAAGCGGCTGTCGTTTTCCCTTTACCGTTGCCGGTATTGACCAAAATTAAACCACGATCACTCATAAGCAACTCCTTATTATCGATTATTTTTAAATGCCTCACATCGATTTACGAAATGCTGAGCCCCTTCATCGGTGCCGGCAAAGTTCAAATGCAGATACGATGCCAACACATTATCCGATGCATACCCCCCATCATAGGATTGAGGTTTACGCCCTCCCTCCAGGTGAAAGGCCCACGGAAAATCTTCAATAGTAGGCTCCATCGTGGAAAAATGAAATTCATGGCCGCGTAAGCTCGTCCCTGTATCGCCCAACAAGGTATCCCGTTTAGCCGTAGCCGTCACATAACCTACCTTTTGCAGATTTTGCTGCATCATACAATTAGCGGGCACAATACCAACTGTATCATACACAGTACCTTCAAAATCATGAATCGTTTCGCATAAATACATGAGGCCGCCACATTCCGCATAAATTGGCATTCCCTGTTCGCTGGCTTCACGAATCGATGACTTCATAGCTTCATTGGCGGATAGCTGATGTAAAAACATCTCCGGAAATCCGCCGCCAAAAATGAGCCCGTCAACAGAAGGGATTTCAACATCATTGAGAGGACTGAAATATACAAGCTCAGCCCCCTGTTCCTCTAATGCCGCAAGGCTGGCCGGATAGTAAAAAGAAAAAGCTTCATCATAGGCGACACCTATTTTCGCTTTTTTCTGCATATGCTTTGTATCGGTCGCTTCCGGCAAGTCAATTGCCGGCGCACTCGATGCAATAGAAAGCAACCGCTCTAAATCCACCATCTTTTCCACAGCGCTACGGATCGTTGCAATGGCTTCCGTCGGATCCGACTCTGTTACCGGAGTCAACCCGAGATGGCGTTCCGGTGAATGCATACGGTCATCACGATAAATAGCTCCGATTACGGGAACACCTATTTTATCCATGCCTTCACGAATCATGCGCTCATGGTTAACCGATCCTAAACGGTTTAAGATAACACCTCCAAAATTAACCTCCGGATCATAGTCTCTAAACCCTTTAGCGATAGCGGCGGCGCTTTCACCCATAGCCTTACAGTCGATAACGAGCACAACCGGTGCCTGTAATTGCTTGGCGATTTGAGCCGTACTGCTCACGCCCTCTCGTCCACCGTCGTAAAGCCCCATCACACCTTCGATAATAGCGAGGTCTACGCCGTTCGCCATCGATGCAAAAAAGGGATTCAACTTATGAGGAGGTACCAGCCACGTATCTAAATTATAACTGTCTCGACCGGATGCAATTTTATGAAAGCCCGGATCAATATAATCCGGGCCCACTTTAAAAGATTGCACCGTACGTCCTTCCCCTGCATAAGCCGCCAATAGGCCTGCTACAATAGTCGTCTTACCTACACCTGAATTGGTACCGGCGATGACAACACGTGGAGTCTGTACTGTGTTCATAGATATTACCTCGTAATTACGACGTGTTTGTTAACGGTCCTTGCGCTTTGCAAGAATCGTAGATAAATAGTTAAGTTTTGAATCTTTAGGCATATTATCAAGACCTACAAAAACCTGTTCATCAGGCAAACCGACGCGGCTGATCATCACCGCATCATCCGCCATATTATGCTTTAACAGCACCTCTTGCACTTCGTCAAAGTTCTTATATACTTTCATGATAACCGCATCATCCGCGACGGCCAGTACGGCATCGATTTTTTCCTTCGGCGCTGTAGCAGGAACAATAGCGAGAACCTCTTCCTTCTCTACGATAGGGTATCCCAAGTGCGAACCGATGGCACAAAAGGCCGTAATGCCCGGAATTGTTTCGATTTCATGGCCCGTATTTTCAATCAAACGATATACATACATATATGTACTGTAGAACATAGGGTCGCCAAGTGTTAAGAATACTACATTCTTCCCTTGATCCAAATAGGACAGGATAATCCGTTTTGCCTCTTCCCAGCCTTCCTGTTGAGTCGCATCATCCAACACCATAGGGAATACAACGGGAACGATTTCCGTATGCTCCTGAATGTACGGTTGTGCAATATTCAGTGCTACAGATCCGTCTTTCTTTTCCGTTTTCGGTGTAATAATAATATCCGCTTCACCTACGATACGCGCAGCTTTCACAGTCATCAATTCAGAATCACCAGGGCCTACGCCAATGCCATATAACTTACCTTTCATGGTATATCTCCTATTCAAACAGTTTTAAATATAGATTTATATTTTTACAATCTGACTTCTATTATAACTAATTTATGCAACATATACAAAAATCTATTTAATATTCGGGATAGCAGGCCGATGAGAACTGCGCTTACCATATATATCGTCGATGCAGTCCTGTACATGTTGACGGAAAATATCGTGAATCACATCATATTCGCCAAGGGCGCTATGAATCGGTTCAACCTCATAACCGGCCGCAGCGATTTCGTTGATTGCACTGTCATCTCCATCACCGAAAAGATCATTCTGTGCATGATCACCTAATACAAGCAATAAAGGATGTACATAAATTCGTTTCGGCCGTTTCCCATCCAGCCATTCCCAAGGCAATGCCACATCCGTAATGTATGGCGCATTTTCGAGAACAGCTATACGGACATTAGTGAGACCCGCACGAATCAATTTAAACTGTAAATTACCATATGAGGAATTTCCCGAGCCGAGACCGCCATGACCGACTAGCAGTAGACCATCCTCATCAGGAATGTTCAAAGACCTGATAAAGCGATCGATTAAAATTTGATAGTCATCCGGATGTTCCTCCTGTGCCATATAGTACACGAGAGGTCTACCAACACGCAACACTTCAAGCTGACCTTCCCTTTCATGAGCCAGAATATTATGTTTCAGCTTATCAAACTCTTCACCGCCCGTAAAATGTAACGGCTGTACATACACATGAGTATACCCGTCCTGAATGAGCTGTTCCAGCGCACCCTGCTCAGTAGGAATGGTAATGCCCCGCTCGCGCAATCGTTTCACGATAATACGAGATGAAAAGGCAAGCTTTACCGTATAATCGGGAAAAGATTGACTAATGTATTTCACGACGGAATCAATATTCTGTTCACGAGCACTGTCAACCGTGGAGCCGAAGGCTACCACTAAAATCGCTTGTTTCATGAAAATCTCCTTATTTAATCATTATTATATGTTAATCATACCATAGAGATTTCGCAGACGTCATACCATAGTACGTATAAAATGGCGATTATAAATATTTTTCATAGTGAAAGTATCACTGACACATCACGATAATCCCGATAAAATATACACGCATCATATTCAAAAAATCATATGCCTCATATAAAAATCCTCTCTACTAGTTATCTAATAGAGAGGATTTTTAGAGAGGATTATTAAGTTCAAAGTAATGTAACACCCCTTAGGAAATCAAGCCTTGTACTTCAACACGAGAAGAGGAGGTCATAACCGGTTTCACGGATTCTCTGGGCGTACTGCGTCTACGGTCAGACATGCGAATCGCCTGGCCTAAATGCTTCAGAAATAAATCCTGAACATATGGATTTTCACCAAGCCCTTCATTCCAGATAGATACATTATAGCCTTCTTCCGCAAGCAACGCATAAATCGAATCGGAACGTTCGCCGCCGAGATAATCCATAAGATGCGTAGAACCGATGAGTGCCAACGGTACCACAAGAACGTCTTTATGTCCCATACGATCAAGCAATGTTAAGGCTTGCTTAAATGTAGGGAAACCGTTCGTCGTAAATACCGCAATATTAGGAGCCGCACCATACATCGCTTTCAGCTGCAACGTACTGAACTCCAACTGATTCTGACCATTCGCCATCAATACAACAGATTTATTCAACGCTTTTGTATTCACGTGACGAATAATACCTTCTAACGTAGCTTCATAGTCATCCGCATAGTTTTTTACACCTAACGACGTAAGAAGCGGTTTTCCGATATTCACCTGCGAAAATCCGTAATCGTTACTATGTAGAAATTTTAAAGCCTGTTTACGCATCAACTGATAACATTGATCCGATACCAATGTAACAGGTTGAATATACACCTCATCCACTCCGATACGTGCAAAGCCCTGCATGACATCTGTAAAAGAAGAAATTTTATCATCATATTTCTCATTCCACTTTTCAACCAGAGCATCGGATAAGAATACGCGACGTACCTCCATATCAGCATACATGGTGCGCACTTTTTGTTCTATACTACCAATGGATTTTTCCACCGCATCTTGATAAATTGATCCAAAGGATGCAATAATGATACCTTTCATATGTGACCTCCATATTACTCATACATGAAACAATGTTCATAAATGAAAATTGTTATCAACTACTATGTAATAATAGTACATGATTAGTGTACGGAAGTCAATGAGAGAATTTATCAATTAGTAATGTGTAGAAAATTAGATAGTGTATCAGTGCAATACAAGCCATACTAACATTATCAATAGAAATATTAAGAAAATACAATAAACATTTGAATTGTGATAATCTGGAGCTTCTTTTAATTTATAATGTCCTATCAATTCAACAAAATAAAAATTACATACATTTATATAAACGATCAATAAATCATCAAAAAATTCTTTTACAAAGAATATATCTACAACATATAAACTACTTACAACACATCCCAGAATAACAAATATTTTATATAAAGTCTTAAATTTAATCCACAATAAATTTTTTTCGGATCCAATATACGCCTTATATACTTTGAACCAAAAATAACCAAAAAGAGCAATCGGTACTACAATTTTATACATCGCTAAATTTTGTATCATTTATTTAACCCCTGTTCTTTTCTCTCTTTTTCTTTATATACATAAATTTTGCATAAAAGCACTTTTATCACTAGTTTTCCACTAACCTATTCAATAGAACCAGTGACATACCGCCAGGAACCTTTTCCAAACAATAAATAAATTACATTTATGTTTATATAAGGAATTAACAATCCGATATTCATACCCCTATAACCAATAAGAATACTTCAATACTTCTTAAGCTTTGACCTATATTTATCATTAATTTTTATGCAACAAATGTCTGTTTCTTCATACTGCTACAGGTATAGGGTTTATTGACACTCCCATACGCCTTTGCTACGATGACATTAAGGTTATATATATACAGTAAATCTATAGTTCTCAATATACGTCTACTACGGCAACTGTATATATGTGTAGTTGTAGTTATAGATAGGAGTTTTAAAATGAAAAAAGAATTAACATTAGCATCCGCTCTATTAGGTCTTGCCGTATCTTTCGGTGCACCGGTTGTATCTGACGCAGCATATCAACTGAATGAAGAGGTTAAAAATCCTACACCTGCATTATTGGAAGCATCTTCTATCGGTGTTCGCACTCATGAAACTAAGGAGCTTCAAAATCAAGAAAACAAAGATGCTATCGTTGTTATGAGTTTCGGTACTACTTACAAAGAAACACGCGCTAAAACTATCGACGCTACTGTAGCCGCTATTCAAGCAGCACATCCTAATACAAAAGTAGTAACAGCTTTCACAAGCCATATCATTCGTGACCGTATCCAAGCGAAAGAAGGCATTACATACCCAACACCTGAAGAAGCATTGGATCAGTTGAAAGCAGCCGGTTATACACGCGTTGCACTTACAACACTAGATGTTATCCCCGGTATGGAATACAATTATGACGTAGCTGTATTCAACTTATATAAAAACAACTTCAAAAAAATGACTCTTGGTACTCCACTCATGTACTGGATGGGCCAAGAAAATCAAACTGACGAAGTAGTAGAAACATTGAAAGCCGTAACTTCTCAATTCCCTAAATTGGGTAAAGAAGATGCAGTGCTTATCATGGCTCACGGTACTCCGGATCCATCCAATGCATACTATGCGGTTATCCAGGATCGCATCGACTCCCTAGGTCTTAAGAACACATTTATCTACACGGTTGAAGGTACTCCAAATCTTGAACAGGTAATCCCTCAATTAAAAGCTAAAGGCATTAAACACGTTACATTGATGCCGTTCATGATGGTAGCCGGCGACCATGCTAATAATGATATGGCCGGTGATGAACCTGATTCCCACAAATCTATCCTTACAAAAGAAGGCTTCAAGGTTGATACATACCTTCACGGTCTCGGGGAAAACCAAAATATCCGTAAAATTTTCGTAGAACGCGCTAACGAAGCTTGGGACGCATTACAAAAATAGTTAATAAGGAGTTATTATGAAACGCATTTGGATTGCCGCTACAGTATTATTAAGTTTACTCATGGTACTGGGCGGATGTACAAAGACCTCTACGGCACCATCCGCAGATACACGTGATATTACTTTAGACAGCACAACCTATACCGTACCGGCACATCCGGAAAAAATTGCGGTTCTATCGAACTCTTTGCTTTCAATGTTATATGCGGTAGACGGTAAAGCCATCAGTCGTGTCAGCACAACGGACCCATTGCCTCCGGAATTAGAAGCATTGCCCGTATTAGGTCAGACGGCCAATATCAATATAGAGCAACTGCTCAGCTTGCACCCTGATTTTGTATTGGGCCTCGAATCACAGCATAAAAAATATGAATCTGTCTTAAACAGCAATCATATTCCGACGGTACTCGTTAATTACGAAGGTATCAAGGACAATGTACCTCTTATCAAATTCCTTGGTAACCTCACCAATCATCAGGATAAGGCCGATGCATTAGTTGCGACTTATGAAAGTAACATTCAACGCGTTAAGGATGCCGTCAAAGATCAGACACCTGCACGCGTGGCCGTATTACGCGCTACCGGTAAAGGTGTTACAGCAGAAACAGATGCAGCCATTACCGCCTCTATGGTCAAGGATTTAGGTATGACAAATGTCGTTTCCGCTCATCTTGATAAGGCTACCACTGATAAAACCGTTCCTTACTCGTTGGAAACATTGGCGGAAGATGACCCGGACATTATCTTTGTCGTAACCATGGGCAAGGAAGAGGAAATTACAAAGGCGATGCAACAGGCCATGACAGGCAACCCTGCATGGAATAATCTGAAAGCGGTACAAAATAATCGCGTTGTATACTTACCGTCTAAACTATTCCTATTAAATCCGGGACTCAATACACCGGAAGCAATGGCTAAGCTTGTAAAAGAAGCCTACGGAATAGATGTAACATTTTAAAGCAAATCAATTCTATACACTCTGACACTAAATAAAAAGGTGGTAGTGAAATATGTATTTCACTATCACCTTTTTTGCAACATATCTTGCCTGATCTTTTTTCAATTCATGGGATTAAATTTGCAACACGTTTTGTCCTATAACCCGATCTTTACAATTGACTCAAAAGATAAAATGCCGATGCACATAGTTATTTACTAACTGCATCGGCATTAAAAACAACACGTTTTGTCCTATAATGTATAAGGACAATCTTTACTTTTATCCTTATGCCAATCCTTGGATTTTTACATAAGGCTTATCCGTTCTATCTTCGATGACAGCACTCACCTTAAAGACGTCTAACAGTAGCTGTTCCGTCATGATATCCTGCGGAACTCCATCGACTACGAGATGCCCTTCCTTGATAACCGCCATATAATCGGCGTATTGTGCGGCTTGCGTCAAATCATGCAGCACCATGAGGACCGTCATATGCTGTTCACGGTTGAGCCGTTTCAACAATTCCATGATTTCCAATTGATGATTGATATCCAAATAGGTCGTCGGTTCATCCAGGACGAGCAACTGCGGTTCCTGTGCAAGGGCCATCGCAATCCACACGCGTTGCCGCTCCCCGCCCGACAAGGACGGCATCATTTGGTGTCTCAGATGGGATGTCTTCGTAATCTCCAGTGCCCGATCCACAGCAAGGCGATCCTCCCTTGCCGTATTCTTCCACCACGACTGATGAGGATAGCGACCGCAATAGACGAGTTTCTCAACGGTCATATCGCGCGGCATATCCGGTACCTGCGGTAAAAATGCCATGTACGTTGATAATTCCTTCTGTGAATAGTCTCCGAGTACTTTCCCATTAATCAATACGTTACCGGAATCAGCTTTCACATGACCGATAATAGACCGTAAAAGCGTACTTTTACCACAACCGTTGGGACCTATGAGGGCTGTAATCTCATGATTCGGAATAGCGAAAGAAATATCATGTAATATATGGCGACCGCCTAGAATAATATTTAATCGTTCCACACTGATCGCAGCACCGTTATGATTCATCATCTATCCCTCCTCAACAAATACAAGAAGAACGGTGCCCCGAAAAAGGCCATGATGATGCCTACGGGAATTTCAATCGGGCTGGCGATAACGCGCCCTACCGTGTCGCTCACGACTAATACAAGAGCCCCAAGCAGGGCAGATCCCGGTAACAAGTATGCGTAATCATTACCGATAATCAGGCGCAACATGTGAGGTACCACAAGCCCGACAAAACCAATAAGCCCCGCAATACTCACCGCACCGGCAGCTAAAAGAGCGGCCACGGCGGTCATCACAAACCGTGTTTGCTCAACCTTAAGGCCCAGCCCCTTCGCCGTTTCATCCCCTAAACTCAATATAGTGAGACGCTTTGCACCTAAGCAGGCCAAGATGAGCCCCACCGTGGCATACGGGAATAATACCTCTACCTGAGGCCAGCTGCGGGCCGATAAGCCACCTACCATCCAAAGCAATGCGCCTTGTACACGGTCCCCGTAAAATACGAGGAGCGCCGAAATACCGGAACCTAAGAAAGCGGCTACGGCCACGCCGGCCAAAATGATTCGACTCGGTCTGATGCCGTTTTTCCAGGCCAATGCGTAGACCATAAGCGCCGCCCCCATAGCACCCAGAAAGGCTACTAAAGGAACGATATAATCATAGCCGGGGAATAATATCAGAACGATAACGCCCGCAAGACCCGCGCCCGATGATACCCCTACGATCTGAGGATCCGCCAGAGGATTCTTCATAACCGCCTGTAAAATAGCACCAGATACGGCGAGAGATGCGCCTACAAAGGCGGCCACAATATTACGAGGAAGCCGTATATTCCAAATGATTTGAGATGAAGTTGATGTCAGCTCCGAAGATGTAAGGGCTTGCCAAATATCCTGTAGCGACACATATGTGGAACCGTACAATAGCGAAAAAATCATGCTGGATACGACGGCAACCACCAGAATAATCATAACAAGCATACGAAATGCTTTACGATTAGTTACAGTGCCCATAGTTTACTTCTCTTGTTTACCTTCTACAAAGAGCATGTCATTGCGCTTCACATCTGTATAAAGCAATGCATTACAAACGGATGCAGCAATAGGACTGCCGCCCTTGTTGCCTTTTACGGTAATATACGGTACAGGGGACACCTCCATAAGGTAATCTTTGGATTCAGCCGCCCCCACAAAGCCTACAGGAATGCCGATGATAAGAGCCGGTTTTACCCCTTCCTCGAGAGCGAGGCGCAATACTTCATAAAGTGCAGTCGGTGCATTACCGATAGCGACAATTTGGCCTTCTAATTGCTTACCGAATGTACGCATAGCGGCGATAGAGCGCGTAACACCTAATTCTTTCGCCATCTTAGCCACGTTTTCAGCCTTGATGAGACAATGTACTTCATTACCCCGAAGTTTAAGAGCCGGTTTGGAAATACCGGTGCGTACCATTTCCACATCAGTATAAATATCAGCACCCTTATCTAACGCTTCGATGCCCTTTTGTACTGCATCAGGGCTCATTTTAACGAGTTGCGCGTATTCCACGTCACCGGAAGCGTGAACCGTTCTGGATACAACGCGAATCTCATCATCGCTTAACCCCAAATCCTTTACATAATCGTAAATGATTTCCATACTTTTATCTTCAATGGCTTTAGGATTTTTTACGTAATCCATTAGTGTCCTCCCATAAATTAAAAAATTCTTCATTCGACGAAACCATAGGACCTTCGATGATCACACGCGGTCTGTCGATAACAATAACGTGGATATTAAGGTCCATGGCGGCCTGCAGTTTCGTATCCGCTCCGCCGACGAGGCCGGAGTTTTTCATCACCACCACGCTCGCCTTCGTATCATGGAACATGATGCGATTCATATCGTACGAAAACGGGCCCTGTACGGCAACAATGCGCTTCGGGCTCACCTTGAGGTCCTTCATCATGGTTAGCACCTCTGCAGTCGGTAAAATTCGAGTCCATACTTCACAATCCTGTAAAGCTTCAGACTTGGCAAAAATATGCATCGTCTTACTGCCTGTCGTCAAATACACATGACCGTTATTCTCTTTTGCCAATTGACCTGCCAGGTTTGCCGCTTCCACTTCATCCGCTACGATATGCAACTTATCGTAATCCGGTAACGGCACCTCTTTGCGCTCAAAACGAACGAACGGAATATCCATCGCCTTCGCCGCATCCTGAGCCGTCGACGTTACGATAGCCGCATAAGGATGACTGGCATCAATCAATAAACGCACATCGTGTTCCGCGATTAAATTCTGCATAGCCTGTTGATCAAGGCGTCCCGTGTGAACTGTAATGCCGTTATGGGCGGCTAATTCCGCCCCATATTGACTCACCACGGTAACCAGTACATCTTCACCGGTCCGCTCCTGAATGTCTACCGCTAAAGTACGACCATCCAAAGTCCCAGCGATGACCCATATCATAATTTGTAGCCTCGAGGTGTAATCATGCGGCCATTTTCAACATATGTTTGGCTGTTGCCGATGATAACGAGGGTCTGCATATCCACTTCTTCATTTGTAAAGTTTTCAAGATCGGAAATAATCATATGTTGACCGGCACGCCCCGCTTTTTGCACGATGCCGACCGGTGTTTTAGGATCACGATATTTAAGAACGATATCGCGAACTTCATCAAGATGTGTTACGCGTTTTTTACTGCGCGGATTGTACAGGGAAATAACCATATCCCCTTGTGCACAAAGGTCAGCACGTTTTTTGATGAGATCCCACGGAGTCATCAAATCACTTAGGGAGATCACCGCAAAGTCATGCATCAACGGCGCACCCAATACAGATGCCGCTACGTTTACAGCACTGAGACCCGGTACGATATCTACGGAAGGACGTTTGTCTGCAGGCACTTTATTAGCCAATTCCAACACAAGCCCCGCCATGCCGTATACGCCGGAGTCACCGGAGGATACTACCACAACTTGATGCCCTTCTACAGCGAGATCAACCGCTTGTTGACAACGGTCCACCTCTTGCATCATCGCCGTTCCCACAGTCTCCTTGCCTTTGATTAAGTCCTCAATCAAATCGAGATATGTCAGGTAACCTACCACGCGGTCTGATGCCAGAATGGCTTCACGCGCCTGTGGCGTCATGAACTCCGCATTGCCCGGACCGATGCCGATTACCTTGATGTTACCTGTGCAATGGCTATTGTTGTTTTGGGATACACCGTTTTGTGTTGTATTAATATTCGGCTCCTGGCCGCCAGTAATGCTGTTGTTTCGCATACGTTTCCTACTCCTATTGTTCCTTTTACAAATGTTGATTCACTTAATTCCTGTTCTTCAATGAGCGGTGCCATCTCATCCTGTGTATAGAATACGATGGGCCACCCTAACTCCTTAACGGCCTCCAACAGGCCGGTTTCATCTTGTTTCACGATAACCGATGCGGCTGTTACGATGCTCTTTGGTGAAAGCTGATGTTCCGCCAATGATGAATGAATGGCATCTAAAATGAGCTCCTTCGGCGTATCTCGACGACATCCGATGCCCATCGTATAGGTTCGAGGACGTAGAATCAGTTGATCCGGATGCTCGGGGATAACCTTATCGGTTATAACAACGCGAAAATCCGTATGATCATCTAATAACCCTTTTACGCTATCGATCAACTCTTCGACGGTCACCAAATGCACCACACCATAGTTACCGATATGTTGTTGTGTGGCGTGTTTCAAATGCTCGGCATCGACTAAACCGCTATCGATATAGTAATCGACTTGCGTTCCACCGACAATGGCGGAATTTACATTGATAAGCGTTTGAAAGTCATCCACCAACAGATGTTCATGGCGTGCCAACACATCAGGTGCCGGCAACCCGTTTACATCCGTTGCGGTTGTGATAACAGGATCCGCATCGATAGCTAATGAAATGGCCTGTGTCCATTCATTCGCACCGCCAAGATGCCCCGACAACAAGCTGATTACATGATGTCCCGCCTCGTCCATCACAACAATAGCGGGATCCTTAGATTTGTGCTCAATATAAGGAGCAATCATACGCACTACGATGCCAAGGGCCATAATGCATAGCACCTGATCGTAATCCTTGAAAATCCGCCCGATATGATTTTTCAGGGAATCAAAATAGATTGCCTCCCCGCCGGAGGCACGATTCGATTTTTCATAACAATCCGCATGAGGTGCCACCAAAGACCTAATGCGTTGCCCCAACAGAGCGCCGCGCTCCGAAACGGACAGAATCGCCGTCTTCATTTGATGCTTATCATTCATGGATATATCTGCCGATCCGGTTTGTTGTATAGTTTTTGTTTCACCCGGACTCATATCGGATACAAAAGATTTGCTTTTCATCAGTCTTTTGCGCTCCGGTACATATGAGCAAAGCCTTTATCATACAGTTTAGATAGTTCATATTCACTATCCAACACGTGACTTACCACGATCATAGCCTGACGCAATACACCTTCCTTAGCCACGATTTCCGCGATGGTTTCCAATGTACCGCGAATAATACGCTGATCCGGCCAGGATGCTTTCACCACGATAGCCACAGGCGTCGTCTTATCATAGCCGCCCTCAATGAGTTCCTCCACGACCTTATCGAGCATCTGTACGCTGAGGAAAATACACATAGTCGCTTCATGAGCGGCAAGCATGCGTAATTTTTCCTTCGGAGGCATCGGTGTACGGCCTTCCATGCGCGTAATAATAACCGTTTGAGATACATTCGGCAATGTATATTCCTGTTTTAATGCCGCCGCCGTTGCAAGGAATGAGCTTACGCCGGGCACGACTTCATAGGTAATACCCATGCCGGCCAGAGCATCCATCTGTTCCTGAATGGCACCGTAAATAGCAGGGTCACCCGTATGAAGGCGAACCACGCTTTTTCCTGCCTCGACAGCTGCTTTTATCACGGCCAATACCTCATCAAGATTCATAGTAGCACTGTTATGAATTTCGCATGTCGGTTTACAAGCCTCTAAAATAGCAGGATTTACCAAGGAGCCTGCGTAAATGACAACGTCCGCCTCCTGAACCAAACGATACCCTTTGCGCGTGATTAACTCCGGATCTCCGGGGCCTGCACCGACGATATGTACATCAACCATATTACTCTCCTTCTGCGATACGCGTCGCTGACACGATAAAAATCGGACTCAACGGATCAAGCAAATGATACGGACCCGCCTTGCGATAGCGACTGATAGACATCTGGTACCCTTCGTAGGTAAAAGGACGTCCTTTCAGTTCCTTCAAAATGGTATAACCGGTTTCCATCGTTACCGCCGTCACAACGAGACGACCACCAACCTTCAATAAGCGCTGTGCCTCATCCACAATAGCGCCCATGCCGCCGGCACTGCCGCCGATAATAACCGCATCAAGTTCCGGTAAATCCTCCATGCCTTCAGGGGCTTTCGCCTTGATGACGGTCATATTATTCACATTGAACTTCTTCATGTTCTCATGAATCAGCTCGATGCCTTTATCAAATCGCTCAATAGCGTAAACATGCCCCTTCGGTGCAGCTAAAGCCGCTTCAATAGAAATCGAACCGGTCCCAGCCCCTACATCAAGCACAATGCTATCTTCCTCGATGCGCGCCTCATTCATAACGGCTTTGCGAATCTCGCACTTCGTCATGGGCACATCGCCGCGAATAAATTCCTCATCGGGAATTCCAAAAAAATGTCTCATCCCAGTACCACCATAACAGAATGACCGAAGCCTTCCAGCTCAGTTAAAACCTCCAGCGTGGAGTCTACGATTCTTTCATCGTCGTAGCTCAATCGCTCAAGGGCCGCTGCACGCGTTTCAGGCGGCCATCCCTCATCAATTAAAATACGCGCAATATGCGCCGGATTATATTCGGGATCCGTCAAAAATCCCATCTTTTTCCCTGCTTTGTAGATGAGCTGTTCCGGTGCCGGCTGGCGCCCGTGAAAGCTCATCAGATCCGCATCATGCCACACCTCATTGAGCCGCGCAAAGGCAAATGTCATCGAACTGATGCCCGGCACGACCTCAATCGGATTGGCGGTAAATTTTTTCTTTAAATATGGCAACAGGCTGTAATAACCCGTATCACCGCTGACCATCACGACCACATCATGGTCATTGAGCTCATGCTCAATTTGTTCAGACAGTAAACTGAGTTTTCCCGTTACGGGATATGTAATTTGTCCCGGCTCCTGAAAGTCCTCTAAAGACCGTTCACTGCCCACCAGAACCGTAGCATATTTAATTAAATTAAGACCTTTAGGCACCACATAATCAGGATTGCCCGGTCCAATGCCTACGATATACAAGGTATGTGCCATTGTTCAAGTTCTCCTATCTCTTTGGCATGCTTATCCATCGCCAGAATTTCCCCTTTCAAGGTAGTAATAATGATGCCCACCTCTGCTTCATTCGCTATGTAACGCTCACTGCGCAAAGACGCCCGGTCCACCACGCGTTGGTAAACTCCGGTAAGACCTTCCCGCTCCAGTATAGGGAACGTGGACTCCGTCGTTTGACAATTGAACAGCTCTTCGCATACCGCTTGTGATGCCCCTTCCAGCGCAGCATAAGCCACGATACTTTCCATACGGCCATCACTCATGCGGTTATGGGTATGGAAACTACCGCTTGCAAGCTTGATGAGCTTACCGATATGCCCAATAATCAGGATGCGTTTAAATCCGATATGTACGGCCTGTTCCAGCATAAAGCCGATAAAATTACTGGTTTCCGCCATTTGATTCTTATGAATTCCCAACACCTGCTCCGCTAAGTCCTGTCCGATTCGTCCCGGCACGAGAACCGCCGTTTTACAGCCGTTCGCTTTCATAACCTTTAACTGAGGAACTAAAGAATTCTTGAATCCCTCTTCGCTCATAGGTTTAACGATACCCGTCGTACCGATGATAGAAATACCGCCTTCAATACCTAGGGTGTGATTGAGTGTTTTCTTTGCAAGAACCATTCCGTTTGGAACGCTGACCGTAACGGTCACACCCTGACCACGCACACACAGTTCATCAAAGACGATTTTCATCATCGCCCGCGGCCCAGGATTGATGGCCGGTTCACCGGGAGGCATAGCAAGACCCGGCTTCGTTACGGTGCCGACACCAAAGCCGGCACGAAATTGTAACTCGCCGGAATCATCAAGGGTTACCGTCGTTTCCACATCATTACCATGGGTCACATCAGGATCATCACCGCCGTCTTTCATTACGGTTACCTTGGCAGATGTATCTGATAAAACCTCTACTGCTTTAATAGGCACCTGAATATACTGGCCTTGCGGATTTTCAATGACCACCTGTTCCACAATATTATTATCTAAGAGGGCCAATAAACCAGCTTTCATACCTGCCGTAGCGCACGAACCCGTGGTATACCCACCTTTCATGTCCTCTACTCTCATAAGGCCTCCTACACCGATAGGGTCAGCAGATCAAAAGAATCGAGCACGCCCTATCATGGACATATGTAATTAGGAACGGAAATTTACGAATTGCAGTTCAACAGGAATATCCAACTGTTTCAACATTTGAATAACCGATTGCAAATCATCTTTATCCTTGCCGGATACACGTACCTGATCCTCTTGAATAGATGCCTGTACCTTCAATTTCATATTTTTAATCGATTTTACCACTTCTTTGGCATTTTCTTTGGTAATACCCTTTTTAATGGTAATCACTTGGCGAACGGTAGCACCCGCAGCCGGTTCCACCTTGCCGTAATCAAGATTCTTAATCGCGACGTTACGCTTAACCATCTTACCTTTTAACACATCGATAATAGCATTCAATTTGTATTCGTCATCACCGACAATTTTAATGGTGTCGCCTTCAAGACTGATCTCCGCCTTAGAACCGCGAAAATCATAACGAGTACCGATTTCCTTCTTCGCCTGATTTACCGCGTTATCCACTTCCTGCATATCCACTTCGGACACTACATCAAAGGAACAATCTTTAGCCATTTTATACCTCCTACACCTGAACCCGTTGGACATAAGGTTCATAGCATTACTTTCATCATCCTTGTATTCTTTGTGAAAGCTCATCATTGTCATATTATGGAACTATTACGCTCTATTTCAGGAAATTATAAAAAGTCCCTTCATAAACAATCGATAAAGCTCTACTAAAGTGAATACATACTATTAATTATAACGTAAAATCCGTATATTTTCTAGAAATGAGGTCTAGGCTATCATACTAATCAATTTTAAATAACCGTTTCTTTCTCATACATTTACTCATACCATTTTTCAAACATAAATCCCATAATTTACATAACAAAAAAGAAATGTCACTTAGCGTAAAATATGCCAAGTGACATTCCATATCAACACAAATAGATTATATTCATAAAATAATCTTTAATACTTACAGTATGATTTAGACTCATATATTTATCAAAACTTCTACGACAATTACAAAACATGAATCTCATCGTATTGTGGTTGAACAACCCATTGGCCATTAGGATTCATAACACCCCATTTACCTTTTGATTTTACGGCTGCATACCCATGTCTAAATGCTGCGGCTTGACTGATTGCTTTATCCTTATCGCGGAATAGAACCTTACCATTTTCATCAATTAATTGATATTCGTTAGATCCTTTATGTACCCATGCATATTGACCTCCAAAGTAATCAATAGACATATCCTTTAAAGTAGTGAACAAAACTTGTCCACTTGTCATATCAATTAATTGCTTGTTTTCACCTTTTATAACAGACATACGTGTAGGGCTCACAAAATTAATCGCATCATATATAAATGGAACAACTTGTTTGCCTGTTTCTACGTTAAAAATCCCGGCCTTATTATTATCTTTATTAATGAATACGAGTAAGCTGCTATCACTATTAATTTCACCTACGTCATAATTTCCGGGCTGAATTACATATTTCCCTCGACGATTCATAAAGCCTAATTTACCTTGATTTTTAACTAATGTACCATATTCGGTCATCGGCCAAACAGCATCATTCTTACTATCGATAACAATATTACCATTTCGATCAAGATACCCGCGCTTTACACCATCATATACAGGGTTCCATGCATCTCCATAATAATAATATCCACCATGATTACTTAGACCGATACCAACAGCCATGCTGAGGAAGCCGCCTAAATTAAATTTACTGATATGACGACGATATTCAGCCAAGCCATTTTTATATTCGTCTATATCATTTGTAGGCGCTTCAAAAATAGTATTACCCGCCCCATCAATGGCAACTGTTTTTCCCTTTGCATTTTTTACAAATGCACGATCTTCACTGAACTTAGTATAAACTTCTTTAAATTGAGGCTCAATTACAGTTTTACCGGTAGCATCGTTAAAACCCCATTTACCTTTAACAGAATAAGATTGATAAGAATCACTTGCATAAGACGTATTATTCATTTGTAAATTAGTATCAAGAATATTTTTCGCTAATGCATCGCGAACAGCTTTATCAGCCGTATACTTAGCATATGCTTCTTCACTAGTGGAATCTACTAATGTACCATCACCATTAATATGTTCTAATATTTTCTTTTTACGAACAAAGTACGTTCCATCAGCAGAAATAGAGGATTCCATTTCCTTGAACTGCGGTTCAAGTAAAACGTTACCATTTGTTCCGACTAATCCCCATTTTCCACTTTGTTTAACCATTGCTAATTGACCAAGTTTAATATAACCATCGTTATCAATTATATCTTGAACGGATTTAAGAGCTTTCGGAGCTTGTTGTTTAGGCGTATCGATAGGTACTGCAACATAATCGCCTATGTGCCCTGCCCCAACTGATACAGATGCACCACCAGACTTTTTAGATGTTTTTTCAGTACTGGAAGTTTTCGTTGATGACACAGTCGTACTATGTTGTTCACGACTGATACGAGTACTCGTGGAATCCTTCGTATCATGATTTGTCACAGTAGTACTACTGGTAGATGTCGTTGTGGATGCTGCAAATACACTTGCAGACATAGTCGCCAAGACACATGCGACTAATAGTGATTTTTTATTGAGTTTCATAAACCTCTCCTTTTACAAAATAATCACACAGTTAATCTATATAACTATAGAATGACACTATAAAATAATAATATTATACAATATGTAATTTTGCGCTGACAACAAAAAGAGTTATCAATATATATTACGTCTTCATAAATTTTTCTATTATAAGAAGCGGATTCTGCTATAATACATATATGAGTAAAGCAACAATCATCGATTTAATTGTAGACGACGCCGTGCATACGCAGTCTATGAATCACATAATCAAACAACAGCATATCTCACAGCGCATGCGGCGCAAGTTGAGAAACGGCGGTATCATCACGGTAAACGGCAAGCCGTCCACCTGGAACACGCTCGTTCATGGCGGTGATCATCTCGTAATGGAGATTGAACCGCAGCAGGATTTTAATCTCACGCCGATGCAGTTGGACATTGTTTACGAAGACGAATATATATTAGTCATCAACAAAGCGCCGGGGGTACTGATGCATCCCACATCAACGGTTAGGGACGGCACTCTCGCCAACGGGGTCCTATACTATTATAGTGAAAGCAACCAGCATTATGACTTTCATCCGGTGCATCGCCTCGACAAGGACACTTCGGGCATCGTCATCATCGCCAAAACTTCGGTAGTTCAGCATGAATTCCATAGAAAGCATATAGACTTTTGCAAGACCTATGACGCCGTCGTGGAAGGGGCTATCCCTACGTATTATATGTCGATTCAATGGCCCATCGGTAGAAAAACGAACAGCATCATCGAACGACAGTGTACACTGTCGGGAAAACCGGCGCGAACGGATGTAACAGTAATAAACCGTATCACAACGGGCGCTTCCCAGATTCAGTCACATACCCATATACGCTGTCTGCTGCACACAGGACGAACCCATCAGATCCGCGTACATCTGTCACATTTGGGATTTCCTCTGGCAGGGGATGATTTATACGGCGGACACTTACACTACATTAAACGGCAGGCGCTGCATGCATCGTACGTCAGCTTTCACCATCCCATAACGAATGAGTGGCTGGAATTATATGCGCCGGTTCCGTCCGATATGGAGCAACTGATCGGGGCAACTGATTAAAGCAGCTGTTCAACCCGAAATAATACAAAGTTAATGCATAAGTTATGCAAAAACTGTTGTCCCTTTAGTATAATTCTTGATATACTAAATTTGATTAATACAGAATGTCAGGTGCATTTTCATAATCAAATTCAATTAATATGTGTGGTCATTGTGTGCACACTATTAATGAAATTCACATGCAGGCCTACGGCCAAGGAGGATATCATGCCATTAGTAACGACTACAGAAATGTTTAAAAAAGCCTATGAAGGCGGCTACGCTATTGGTGCTTTCAACGTAAATAATATGGAAATCGTACAGGGTATCGTGGATGCCGCAAAAGAGGAACAATCCCCTCTCATCTTGCAGGTATCCGCAGGGGCCCGCAAGTACGCGAAACACATTTACCTCGTAAAGCTCGTTGAAGCGGCTTTGGAGGACAGCAATTTACCGATTGCCCTTCACCTTGACCACGGTGATTCCTTTGAAATCTGTAAGGACTGCGTAGACGGCGGTTTTACATCCGTTATGATCGACGCATCCCATCACGATTTTGATGAAAACGTTAAGATTACGAAACAAGTTGTCGAATATGCTCATGCTCACGGCGTTGTAGTGGAAGCGGAATTGGGCCGTTTAGCAGGCGTTGAGGACGACGTAAACGTAGCGGACAAGGATGCCCGTTTCACGGACCCTGAACAGGCCGCTGAATTCGTAGCGCTCACAGGCGTTGACTCCCTGGCAATCGCCATCGGTACAAGCCACGGTGCTTACAAATTTAAAGGCGACCCATACCTTGATTTCGACCGTTTGAAAAAAGTAGGCGAATTATTGCCTAACTTCCCTATCGTATTGCACGGTGCCTCCACCGTATTACCTGAATTCGTTGCCAAATGTAATGAATTCGGCGGCAACATCCCCGGTGCGCAAGGTGTGCCGGAAGATATGCTTCGCAAAGCGGCAACCATGTCCGTTTGCAAAATCAATATCGATACGGACCTTCGCTTGGCTATGACCGCATCCATTCGCGAATATCTGGCGAAAAATCCTTCCGAATTCGACCCTCGTAAATATTTAGGACCTGCTCGTGACGCTATTAAAGGCATGGTAGCACACAAAATCAAGAACGTGTTAGGTTCCTCTCATAAACTATAATCTATGGCTAGTGGATTTTTAAAAGGAACATTAATTCTCACCATTGCCGGTTTCGTTGTGAAAGCCATCGGCAGCATCAACTGGATTCTCCTCTCCCGCATCTTGGGCGGTGAAGGTATCGGGATCTACCAGATGGCCTTTCCTATTTATCTTTTGCTATTACAGGTTTCAAGCGCAGGTGTGCCTATTGCCATCTCCATTTTGACGGCAGAACGGTTAGCCCTCAACGATTATACGGGGGCTAAGCGAGTATTTAACCTTTCCTTTACGATGCTCACCATTACGGGGCTCATCGCCAGTCTCGCCATGTACTTCGGCGCCGATTGGCTCATCTCGAGCGGCATTATTCAGGAAAGCCGTGCCTACTACTCCATCATCGCGCTGGCGCCGGCTATCTTCTTCGTTACCTGGATTTCCTGCTTCCGCGGTTATATTCAGGGCTACGAATTGATGACGCCGACGGCGGTTAGCCAAATTGTAGAGCAATTACTACGGGTTGTGGTGATGTTGGGTGCAGCATCGATTCTCTTGCCGTACGGTTTACCCGAAGCGGCCGGCGGTGCCAGCTTAGGTGCCGGCATCGGTGCTTTCGGTGCCTTCCTGGTACTGTTATATTATTACTATAAATTGCCTAAAGCTCCTGACACCGGTGAAAGCTATCAGGGAGAGCGGGAATCATCAAAGGAAATCCTGATGAGACTCATCTGGCTTGCACTACCTATATCGCTGGCGAGCATCATGTTGCCGTTGACGGCAAACCTCGATCTGATTATCGTACCTCGCCGACTATTAGCGGCGGGCTTTACGATGAATGAAGCGACAGAGCTCTTCGGTTATCTGACGGGCATGGCGGTACCGCTTATCAACTTGGCAACGATTATTACGGCAGCCCTTGCGACGAGTATCGTACCGTCCATATCTCACGCATTTGCAAAGCATGACCATGAAGGAATTTACAACAGAACCGCCGGTTCCATGCGCTTATCCTTTATGGCGACCGTACCGTTTACGGTCATGTTATATGTATTAGCCGTGCCAACGGTTACTTTGATTTACAATGCACCGAAGGCTGCCATGGCGACACAAATCGTGGCGCTCGCTATCTTCTTCCTCGGTATTCATCAGGTGACAACCGGCATTTTACAGGGGCTTGGAAAGCCGAGAATCCCGGTAGTCAATATGGCCATCGCCATCATTATCAAGGTAATCCTGAACTGGAATTTAACGGCTATCCCTGAACTGGGTATTGGCGGTGCCGCATGGGCAACCGTAGCGGATATCGGCTTTGCCGCCTTACTCAACTTGATTTACATCAAAAAATATACGGGCTACTTCCTCGATTTCTCCATTTTATGGAAAAACGTGGTCAGTGCCGGTATCATGGGCGTACTCATCTACATGAGCTACCAGGCCCTATCTGCGATCTTACCGATGTGGGCAAATTTCTTACTCACCGGTATCGAAGGCTTAGTCCTTTACGTCATTATCATGGTCCTCTTAAAAGGACTCAATAAAGACGACGGTGCCGGCATGCCGCTCATCGGTAGATTCTTCAGATAACTATTTATATAAAACTTCGGATTATAGGATAAAACTTCATAATATAAATTGACCCTCTAAAGTCAGACAAATAACTCTGACATTAGAGGGTCAATTTTATTTTGCAAATGGATCACGAATCTTACAGGAGAATCAATGTATACTATAACAGGATGTAATAGTATTATGGTATAAAATATACGTTTTCTATCATGCCACTATGCCTATCATAGTCAGTATTTCCATGATAACCGGTATAACGATAACAAACAGAACGGTACTGATGGTTACAAGACCTGTCGCAAAGGGAACGTCCGCTCCGGATTCATTCGCTACAATTGGCAGTACAGCTATAACGGGCCCCGCCGACTGCACTACAAAGGTAATAATTTCAATGGGTGTCATTACTACACCGCCCCAATGAGTAAGACAAAAAATGACACCGAACATGATTAACGGAGATACGACAAATCGTCCCGCGATACCGCCCAATGCATCTTTGTTCAGCTTCATACTCTTCAGTCCCGCATCATGTAATACGATACCGATATAAATTAAAGACAAAGGCGTCACCATGTTCCCTAAATAATTTAGCGTATTATGTAAAATCGGGGCCAAAGGAATATCGAAGAATAAAAATAGCAGAGCCGCAAAGAACCCCATCAACGGAGGCGGTAATAATTGTCGCCACGAAAACTTGCGCTTCGATGGCACCTTCCCTGCATTAATACGGGATGACGGAACATTCTGTCCTGATGTGCTTTTAAATTGGTCGGGAGATGTGATACTGTAAGCATCTTTCTTTACATCCGGCAAAGGATCCGTTTCAATAAGGAATACCCCCACCATCCATACCGATATGGTATTACCGATATAATATAGTAAAAAATACGGTAATGCATCTTGTCCGAACAGTGCAATCTGTACCGGTAATCCGATAAACAGACAGTTATCATTAACGACCATATTGATAAAAATACCACGCCGTCCGGGCGGTACTTTCAGCACTTTCATCATCACATACGCAATGACGTACGATACGGCATACGTAATACCTACAACCAGGAGTCCGTAGCGCAGATCCCATAAATCCGAAGTCCGCATATGATGCAATACGGATACGAACACGCCTGCCGGCAAAATAACGGACATGATAAATCGCGACAAATTTCCGCTGAAAGACGGATTAAACATGCCACGCCCCTTCAATATATATCCTAACGATATGAGTAATACAATAGGGACTATACTCTGTAACGATGTCAGAAAAACCATGATGACCTCCCAAATTCTGTATGTAATATACCATACCATTTTTTTTAATAAATCCAAAGATAAAAATAATCCCTACTTCAATAATATGTTATAGATTATTTGGAATTCTTGCAGTATACTATAAATATCTTAAATTTATATATTTATTTGTACGAGGTAAACTATGAGAAAACCATTAATCGGTATCTCCGGTAATACAATGCGTGACAACAGCGGTCCTTATGTTGATCTGATTCGTTCCTACGTCAACGAAGATTACATTCGCTCCGTTGAAGAAGCCGGAGGTATTCCTATTATCATTCCTTTCACAGAGGACTTAAACGTAGCAAAAGAAACAGTGGGGCTCATCGACGGCCTCCTTCTCACCGGTGGACACGATGTATATCCGCTCCATTACGGTGAAGAACCGCTACAGAAGATCGGCGACGTATTCCCCGCACGAGACCAGTTTGATTTTGCACTTCTCTCCGCAGCGGAAGAAAGAAATATTCCTGTATTCGCTATATGTCGAGGCTGTCAAATCATGAATGTCCATCGCGGCGGCACATTATATCAGGATTTATCATACGATCAGAACTGTACGATCAAGCATAGTCAGGGACAGACGCCTTCGTTGCCGACACATACCGTAACACTTGAGCCACGCTCAAAACTGGCTGATATCATCGGTACAACCACATGGATTACGAACTCGCACCATCACCAAACAGTGAAGGATGTAGGACATGACTTGACCGTTATCGGTCGTGCTAAGGATGGCACCGTCGAGGCGATAGCAGATATGACTCGACCTTGGTTTATGGCGGTACAGTTCCATCCTGAAATGATGCATGTAAAAGATTCCCACGCAAAGGCTGTATTCGCCGCTTTCGTAAACGCTGCAAAGGAGATAAAATAAAATGTCAAATTCATCCGATAAATTCGGTTTTTGGAGCATCGTGCTCCTCGGCATAAACGGAATCGTAGGAACAGGTATTTTCCTACTACCGAATAAGGCCTATTCCATCATCGGCTCCGCCAGTTTAGGAGTCCTCTTATTCGATGCCGTTATCGCCGGCTGTATCGCACTTTGCTTCGCGGAGGCGGCCAGCCTTTTCACGCGTAATGGTGGTCCTTACCTTTACGCCAAGCATGCGCTGGGCGACTTTTGGGCCTTTGAAGTCGGCGTCTTAAAATGGGTCGTTACCGTTATCGCATGGGCAGCTATGGCCGTAGGATTTGCAACAGCACTCGGCGCAGCCTTTCCAATATTAAGCGGGGATTTCGCCAAAGACGCTATTTCTTTTATCTTAATCGTCGGACTTACTATCGTTAATATCTTCGGGGTTACCGTTTCTAAAGTTGTAAACAACTTAATTACCATCTCTAAACTGGTACCGCTTGTTCTGTTTATCGCCACCGGTATTTTCTTTATCAATGGCGATAACTTCACACCGGTATTTCCTAATGACACCTATATAGACGGCTCCTTTGCACAAGCGGCAGTTCTTTTATTCTTTGCCTACACGGGCTTTGAAGTTATCGCTATCGCTGCAGAGGATATGAAAAATCCGAAAAAGAATCTGCCTCGCGCTATTATTACGGTTATGCTGATTGTATCCGTATTATACATGGCGATCCTCGCTGTCTCTATCGGCGTATTAGGTACTGACCTTGCCAACACAAAAGCCCCTGTTCAGGATGCTTTCAACGTCATCGTCGGACCGGTCGGTATGTACGTCGTATTAATCGGTACACTCATCTCCATGGGCGGCATTAACTTTGCGGAAGCCTATTATGCACCGCGTGTCGCTACCTCCATGGCGGAAGATGGAATGCTGCCGTCTGCATTAGCAAAACGGAACCGTTACAATGCACCATATGTGGCGGCCATCGTAACGGCTATCGCCAGTGTGCTGTTAGCTTGGAGCGGTAGCTTTACTACCCTTGCCGCTATCAGCGCCGTATCGAGATTTACTCAATACTTACCGACTTGTATCGCCGTTATCGTATTCCGCCGTAAATGGGCCGATAAGCCTCGCTCTTACACCATTCCGGGCGGCTACATCATTCCGTTCATCGCCATAGGCACATCTATCTGGATGTTGGCCCAGGCACAAACGAACCAATTACTCTGGGGCTTAGGCGGCTGTATCGTTATCTTGCCGCTCTATCTCTCCTACTGGCGCAAGAAAAAAGCGGGTCTCATCAAAGAGAAAACAGAGTTATAGCCTAAATCGCTTATTCAGTAATTGCTTATTCAATAAACTCGCGCTATTACCGCTAAAAATTAATCCTAAAAAAACTACCAGATGAATATTTTAACTAATGATCTGAACAGCATCAGTTAAAATTTCAACTGGTAGTTTTTCTTTATAGACATATGTATTTTTTCTTTATGGACATACGTATTATAAATGACAATTTATTAAGTGCAGTCATTCGAAGTCATCATGAGCGACTTCTGTTATATCTTCGTCGTCATAGATTATTTCCGTTATATCTTCCTCAATATAGCCCACCTCGTCACTTACATCTTCGTCACGCATATCGATATAAATACTGATCAACGCCAGTGCACCGGCCTCATTAAGTGTGGCAATGAGGCTCATCGGTCCGTATGTCAAAATGAGGTTATCATCGTCGTCACGAATAATATGCGGCACCGCATCAAAGTGTTGATTCATCAACTGATCAAAATAATCCTCCACATCGAGACCGCTTTCAAGGGTAATCGATTCAGCATCGCCCTTCTGAAATACGACGCGCGTATCTTCATCGATATATCGGTAAAAATCATCGATATCAACATTATCCGTTTCAAGCCATATGCTGAGAGCCGTAATCCAGTCTTTCACCGTCGTCGGCGCCGTGGTGAAAGCATATTCCGATTCATCATCATTCAAACGAAGGGTATCATAAGCAATACTGTAATTTTCCTGACTGGACACGATACGGTCAACCAGACCTTCGTCATTCACATCTACAAACAACATATATACGTAAGTATCTCCGCTTTCATAAGAAACGGTTAAACCATGACGCCCCGTTGCAAACAACGCCCCCTCTTCATACACATCGGTAATATGCATCACATTACAGTTCACAGGCACCCGGTCAGCCTTGATGGATTCCATCATCGACGACAGAAAATCAATCGTCTCACTCCGATTTCGGCCGATAATACCGCGACCGGTGGACATATACTCGCAATCATCGGACAATATAGATTCAACACCGTGAATATCAGCGGATTCTAAAGAGGCTTTCAACAATAAAAGCGCTTGTATTTCAGTCATAGCACACCTCATATCAGTAATAATTTCCGTTTATTATTGTAACATAAATTACACGCTTAACGGGTCAATAACCTTGATTTTCTATAGATTCATCATATAATTATGTACATACGAAATTCAAGATCGGAGGTTCCTATGAAATATACAACTATCGTTTTCGATTGTGACGGCACATTACTCGATACATTAACCGATTTACGCAATGCCGTAAACCATGTACTGCGCTTACATAAATTTCCTGAACGGTCGGTTTCCCAAGTGAAAGCGTCCCTCGGTAACGGCGTAGCCCACCTGATGCGCGAATCTTTACCGGATTCCTTGACAGCTGATAAATTCAATACTTATCTGGACGAGTTCAAAACCTATTACGGAGAACATCTGCAAGATTACACAGCCCCCTACCCGGGCATACTCGATATGCTGGATACATTACGTGCCAAAGGATATAAACTGGCTGTAGTTTCAAATAAAATCCAGGAAGGCATAACCCCTTTAATTAAAGAATATTTTGGTGATCGTTTACCCGTCGCCATCGGCGAACGCCCCGGCCTACAGCGCAAACCTGCGCCGGATATGGTATTACAAGCATTAAAGGAATTAGACTCCACCCCGGAAGAATCCATTTATATCGGTGATTCAGAAGTAGATGTGGCAACCGCTAACAATTCGGGACTCCTCTGCATCGGCGTTACCTGGGGCTTTCGAGATGAAACACTGCACCATGAACTGGGCGTACAATATATCGCGCGTAAGGCCGAGGATATTGTAACTATTATTGAAGAATTAAATCAATAATAGTTCTTACCGCAATTCTACTCATGCGCATCTACTTAATTTATATCCAACATCGCATTAATCATTTACTGTCCAATAAAAATAGGATCAATAATTCATGTAAATTTCAACTCTCTCTGACAAACTGATTTTAATTCATTAATAAAGGAGAGGGATTCATGACGATTATTTCTATTTTACTCATTATTATCGCAATAGGTTTATACCTAAATCTTTACTTTCACTGGAAATCCAATCCATACGCCAAAAGTCCCGCAATCTTGGATTGGTGCTACAAAATATTTGGCAAAACAAATGTGCCACCTAACGTAGATCCGTATACAGCTAAAGATTCTACTAATACAACTTGTAATATGCCCACTGAACAAGAATCATATGCACCGATTTCTGAATACGCTAAATATTACAAGCCTCACCATATTCAGACACTTAGCGAAAAAAAATGTATTTTTCGCACTCTTGAATATTCTATCCCCGTATAACGTACATGTATTTCCACAAGTTTCCTTCGCCTGCATCGTTTCAGGGAAAAAGAACAAAAATTTCGACTCCATTAACTTTCAAAGAATTTCCCAAAAACGCGTCGACTACGCTATCGTCAATAACTATGGATACACATTGTTTATCATAGAACTGGATGGTAAAAGTCATACTCCGGATGACACGACACCATCAAAAGAAATACATATACAAAAATTAAAGGACAAAGATCGTGATAAATTCTGGGAAATATGTGGGGTTCCCACTATTAGAATTTCATTATCAGAAATCATAGATCCCGCCAGAAGTACAAAAAACCATAAAACGGGGCAATTGAGTCCATATATAATATTCGATAAATTGTACTGCAAAATTATGGCGAAAGACACTATCGCAAAACTATTAAAAAATAGTGCGATTAAATAAGCATATACTCTTCAGAAAGAGGTTGCCACTTTGTATTTTTATATGAATCCATATTTTTTACTTTTACAAACTCCGCCATGTTTCGTATTTCCTCATGGCTAAGTTTAATTTTAGTCACATCATAGGCAATCCAATTCATAAGCATACGTTTTCCATCATGTGTAAATATGACTAACAGGGATGAACCATTAGGATTATTTACCCGTTTCTGTTCGTTTTATCTCCTTAAACCACAAAGCATTTTGTAACGATTGATAGGAAAAACGTTTACTTTCACTATTCTCAACTGTATTGTCCTTGATAGACCTAATTAATTTACGTGTATCATCTTCAGTTATAGAAAAACTAGCTTGATCATTATCTATCACCAACGTTTGACTTTCTTTATCTGTATCATATGTACCGAACTGACTGGCGAAAGGCATGGATAATCGCATACTGTCACCACCCGAATGCAGTCGAATCACAGTGCTGTGCCCTTTTATACCGCGTAATGTATTCGTACTATACTGAATCCGTTTTTCTTTCTCCTGTTGACGGTAATGTAAACGATCTAACCTCTCTATAACGACAGCTTCCTTCTCTGAAAGTGCGGTCTCCAGGGCTTTATCTGTATAATTATAATTCATATAAGCATTTGCCGGCACACTGCTATCAGCCCCCGGTAAATCAATATCAAGGGCATATACAGGCGATACGATAAATACATTTACGGCAATAGCCAATACAATACTTCTTAACATGAATATATCCTCTTAAATAAAATCAACTTTCCCCTTATACGTATCACCTAGATTACCACAGCCGCTTAGACACATTACCGCAATAAGGCCAGTAAACGCCAGAAATTTTCTAAACATAATCTCTCCTCAAGAAGCACTAACTATTTTCTGTATATTGTAACATAAATGGAACACATTTATGAAAATGAGTACAAAACAAAAGAGGTTCCTATTAATCACCCATGTAACTGTTAGGAACCTCTTTTCTATTTACTTTTATAATTAACAGCACTATATTGAACTTGAGACCTCTAAATGGGTCCAGCCTTTGCTAATCTTCTAGAGATTGGCGGTGATCAATATGAGTACATTCAAAGTGTTATCATTAATGATTTCCTTTGGCATACTTGTAGCGACCATTATTATGGCATCAAAGTGATTGACCTCTAGCTAAAAGCTAGCTTTCTAATCGTGGCATGAAAAAAGGCCCGACATTGAGAGTCAGACCGTTTCTTCAATTTAAATAATCTAGAAGCGAAGTCTGGCGACCAAACCATTTATGCCTCGCTATGATATAAATTATATCATACTAAAGACTTCATTTTATAGTTGGAATATAGACCTTTTGAAGAGAAAGTAGTGATTGATATTTCTCTGGTAATAAATCATAATACTTTAATATTAATCCTGCCAATTCTTCACCATCAATACCTCTTATCATAGGATTTCGTTCTAAGAATCTTTCAGCATTTTTTTGATACCCAGATAAAGATACAAATAAACCATAGTCACCAGGCATCATCGCCCCTTTTAGGGACTGAATAGTCTCTTCCTTAACCGCAGCATCTTGACTTTTAACTTGAATTGTAATTCTAGGTGGTAATTCATCTTTATAGGCAATAATATCAATCCCATGATCTCCACCCTGTTTAGATACAGTTGCTCTATACCCCATAGATCGAAGTAAGTCGGCTACTAACTCTTCAAGTGGATATCCTTTAAAATTTTTACTTAAAACTTTAAGAATATAATCATTTGTCGTTTGCTTTATATCTTCAGCAACTGCTAATATTGTATCGTCATCTTCAGTTTCAGAAGTTAAATTATTAACATTTTTATTTTCTAAAACAAGTAAAAACTCATCAGCATAACTTTTGATGGAGAAAAGAGCCATAGCTGAACCAACTTCATATAAGGCCCCCTGAGAAAAATCTACACGAGGTACTGATTTAAGCCATTTAACAGATCTTTTATGAACATATTCTTTTTCAGAAGAATCAAAATAGTATTTTCCTGTGATAAGTCCTATATGAATTCTTTTATCAACCTTAGATGGATATATTATATAGTCATCTATTTTTACCTCATATAAAAATCTATATAACATTCCTGCACTAAGACTAGTAGATTTAAGTTTTGAATCTGGATATGTTGATTGATATTTTGCTTTGAATATCTCTCGATCGTTTACTAATCCACTTAAATCTCCAACATCTTTCCAACCTAAAGCAATTACATTCTCGGACAAAAATAATTTATCATCTGTAGTATGAATCCCCCAAATATTCTTTTCCATTTAAACTCCCCCTAATATAAAATCACTTAAACTAGATGTCTAGGTACTGAGGATACAGAATCTAATAATTTTGAACGCTCTTGTGCTCTAATACGATTAGCAATTTCAGATATTTTATTTCTAATCCATAAGTTAGCAGTTGTGCCTTCAGAATAATCAGCTTCTGCATACATATCAACACGACCATCCATGCGCATTTGTTCTACTTGATTTAAAGCTTTCATATCACCTCTTGGATAAATCGCAAAAGTCGTTCCTCCTTTTTCTTTAATGAGAGAAAAGGCAGGAATATCACTAGGACCATCAGCAATATAAATCATATTTTCAAAAGGTACACGTCTTGTGTCTAAAGTAATTTTAGAATTAACATCTATATGAAGTGACTTATTCCAACTACCTTTGTTAATTTCAAAGAGAGCACGTGTTTTTGTTGTATTATCAATAGTATAAACTACATCGCTTAAAGTATCATTTCCATCTGTATTTGATTCAATAAGCTCACATCCCCAGATTTCTTTGACAACATTATTCAATGTAGACCCACGAATTACTTCAGCAAAACCAGTGCTAACAATATAGTTTTCAACCTGAATACCATATTCTCGATACTCCATATCATTTTGGAAAAGACCATTTAGAGTAGATAAAAACTCTGGCACATTTTTATAAAATTGTTGTTGATTACCAAATTCGCGTAATAACTCATTATTTAAACCTACAAATTTTCCTTCACGAATGTATTGTAGAAATAAGTTTAAATAATATGTATCTGAATTTATACGCATATTAGGATATCTCTTTTGAAGTTCGGTTTGCCTTTTATTGTTTTCATCCCAGAACTGGGTAGCATCTACCCCAAATTTCTTAAAAATGGGGTCTTGCATATATCCATCAATTAAAGTTTTGTCACAATCCCAAATTACTGCAATTATATTTGACATAAATATATATCTCCTAATAAAATTTATCTATTTTATTAATTTATTTAAAAGCTTAATTGTAGAATAAAATTGAACAACTAAAAAATCCATAGTGAACCTTGTGTTATGATTTAAGTGACCA
>ERZ773038.118-NODE-118-length-53361-cov-13.558192_pt1 | contig 53361 bp, 44 predicted proteins | sample MGYA00511665_ERZ773038 | MGnify/ENA primary metagenome ERZ773038 (study PRJEB29015, sample SAMEA2737966) | human oral metagenome | biome: human oral; feature: human-associated habitat; material: dental | place: China | collected 2028 ... | reverse complement strand
CATTGCCAAAAATATCAAATTCGATAGCGGTATTCATGGCAATGACACCAATACGGCGAGCAATACCAGGGTTGTTGGAAATTTCTTGTGGACGAAGAATAATCTTTTTACGATATTCATCGATGTTGTTATAGAAACGTTTCAACCCATCTGGAGAAGGACTTAATGCAGTACCGGAACATACAGTTACTTTACCTGCATCGATTAAGTCAAACATACCATCTTGGATTACTTCTGTATAAATGGACAAATCTTTGAATGGGCCTTGAGCCAATCCGCTGATTACTGCATTTGCTACAGAACCTACGCCAGATTGCAATGGAAGCAAGTTTTCAGGTAAACGACCTTCTGCGATTTCTTGTTCAAAGAATTTGATAAGGTGTTGACTCATTGCTTTTGCATCATCATCAATAGGTGCCAAAGGTCTTGTAGTATCAGGAACATCACAAGGAACTACTGCAATGATTTTGTCTGGGTCACAAGGAATTGCATCAGTACCAATACGATCACCAGCATGTTCCAATGGAATTGGTTTGCGATATGGTGGATCAAGTGGTTCGTAGATATCATGCATACCAACCAAAGATAATGGTTGAGATACGTTTACTTCTACGATAACTTTTTTAGCTTGGCTAACAAATGTTGGAGAGTTACCAACAGATGTTGTAGGTACTAAAGAGCCATCTTCATTGATTTGACAAACTTCTACGATAGCTACGTCTAAATCACCAAAGAAACCATAGCGTACATTTTGCGCCATTGTACTTAAGTGCATATCAACGTATTTGATGTCGCCGCTATTTAAAGCTTTGCGTGTATCCCCATTTGTTTGATAAGGGAAACGACGGTTAATACCATGTGCACGTGTTAATGCACCGTCAGCTTCATCACCTACAGAAGCACCTGTCCATAAATCAATTTTGAATGGTTCTTTTTCCATTCGTTCAGCCAAAGCCAATGGTACAGCTTTTGCATAACCAGATGGAGTAAAGCCGGAAATACCAACTTTATCATTGTGGTTAATCATTTGAGCTGCTTCATAAGCTGTGACAATTTTGCCTTGGAGGGCCGCATTTTTAACGCGATCTTTGATGTCTATCATCGTACCATCTCCTTAAAATCACCTTGTTAAACGACAGTTGATCAATTTCTTGGTCTAAACCGTTCCTTAAACCAATCTCATCGTATGCTTTTACAATCGCATTGTCAACTTATATGCATAAAATGTATTTTTTATCACATATTTATGGGTCATTATGACTAAAAGTCATAAATTTTTCATTTTTTGCATAAATTAAATTCACATCGTTATAACTCTCAGGAATTATAGATATACTTTTATAATTTTATATATAGTTAAAAAAGAGTAAATCGAAGATTCTCTATACAATATATAGATTCTCTTCAATTCACTCTTATTCTAATTTGTATTATACATACCACAATAATTTCGATTTTTGTCGATACATTTTAATTATGATTGATTTTAGTCTGATTTTGTTGAACTTTCACAAAAGCACCTACCCACCCTAGCAATAACCAGAATGTAATCGTTACTTGGTGACTATATAATTCAAAATCAGATAAACCGCTCACAAGAACACCGACTGCTAAAGCACCGACACCGATGGAGGCAGCCTTACGGAACACATCACCTTTTAGACGTATAGATGTAACCACATGACCTAATAATACAGTTATAAAGGAGATAAGTCCTGGTATGCCTATTTCAGCCAACATATTAAGATATAAATTATGAGCGTGATACATCAATACATTAGGACCTTGAATATAATAATTATATTCTGGATATACTAAATAAAATGTATTCCACCCAATCCCCCACACAGGATTTTCCCGAACAATGTACATCGTGCTATCCCACAAGGCCCATCGTAAATCAGCCGATGTATCATGACCTTGGAATATAGACCAAAGACGAGTAGCAATTTCTCCATCATAAAAATATAGAATGATGGGGATGGCTAACAAGGATAATAATAAACGACGTTCTACAAAAATTCCCCAGTAAATAATCATGGCACCAAAACTGATCCATATACCACGTGAATACGTTAATAGCATGGTAACAAAAAGTATTAATGCTATGGGAATCATCATGTAGATTTGTTTCTTATATTCCTCCGATAGGATTTTATCGGTTAAGCCCTTCCAGTAAATCAATAGATAACTAATGCTAACGCTGAGAATCATCAACAAGTAAGCGCCCAACAGATTGGGATTCGTCAATGTTGACGACATGCGTCGCATCAATTTTGGAAATTGGATGGCATCAACCCATTCCTTAATATGATGATTAGGAATAAAAATATATTCATAAGCACCAATGCAACAAACGAGAATCGCCGTTCCCAATGTACATTGAAGAAAATAACGCCATTGTTTTGGTGTACTAATATAGGTACGCACTAAATAATAAATACCACCACTGGCCACAATCTGATAAAACCAACTTGTCAAAGCCCATTGTGCATTATCGGATAAAACAGCTGATACACCAGTCCAAAGGACAAAAAACATGACCGTCCACGATAGCCATCCTGTAGGTAAGCTAAGACTATGACTTCGTATTAAATCGACAATAGCAAGCCCAACGGCTAGCCACAAAAGCACATCGCCTACCATCGGTTGTAGTGGCATTGCGATAGCCACGCCATAAATGAGTCGTTCAATATAAAACTTCAACTTTGTTTCCGTTGGAAATAATGAGTGATCCATAATGATTACCTAGTGGCTCATACGGTTTTGTAACCAACCGCGAGCTTCGCCAAGAATATATAACGATCCACACACGACAATGATGTCTCCATCTTGTGTCGATTGTAATGCTAAATCAAGAGCACTGCTCACAGAATCTTCTGTCTGTGCCACTACCCCTTTCACACATTGCCGAACGGTTTCTACCAATTTCTCTGGCACCTCTGTACGTGGTGTTGGTGCAGCCACTGCAATGACTGTATCTTTTGGTTTTACAACTTCGTGAATAATACCCATTTCATCCTTATCTGACAAAATAGCCATCACCATTGTTTTCGGAGTCTCCCCAAACAATTCATGGTAAGTCATACCAAAAGATTCTGCACCTGCTGCATTGTGGGCACCATCAAATATAAATGTCCGATCCAACGTTTTTTTAATCTCAAAACGACCAGCCCAAGTGGCACGGGCAAAGCCTTCGCGCATTGTTTCTTCACTAATAACATCATCATGTTCCATAACTAGGCGTACAGCTTGTAATGCACAAGCCAAATTGACAGATTGATGAATCCCAGCCATCGTTGTAAATAACATAGCAGGCGGTGCACCAATAGCACTGACCGTAATCAATTGCCCACCTGGCACTACACTACGGCTATCGATACCAAACTTTTTGTTAAACACATATAATGGTGCATATTTTTCTTCAGCTGTCTCTTCAATGATCTTTAATGGTCCTTCTTGAGCCGCCGTTACAACAGGAACACCTTCTTTTATAATGCCCGCCTTATGCTTGGCAATCTCTTCAACCGTATTGCCACAATACGCTTGATGATCAAGGGTAACATTAGTAATAACGGAAACCACTGGTGTCACAACATTCGTTGAATCCAGTAATCCACCCAAGCCAGCTTCTACAACAGCATAGTCTACACCTTGTTCTTTAAAGAATAGGAATGCTGCGGCCGTTAGAATTTCAAATTGTGTAGGTGGCTCTACCCCATCAGCAATGATCTTATCTACGCCTTGTCGAACACAATCAATCAAATTGCCAAAAGCGTCTTTGCTAATTTGAACATCATTAATTTCTATACGCTCCGTATAAGATTCAAGGTGAGGCGATGTAAATCGCCCCACCCGTAATCCACTGGTAAATAGAGCATACGAAATATAGGTTGTTACAGAACCTTTGCCATTTGTACCCGTAACATGAATGATTTTATAATCTCGTTCAGGATTCCCCAACGCTTGCAATAATGCACGAATACGTTCTAACCCCGGTTTTATACCGAAGGATGAGGTATCTTCTAAATACGTTAAGGCTTCTTCGTATGTCATATAAACCTCCTATAAGGTTTTTAAGAATTCTTCACGTTCTAACAACGCTTGTTGTTTTTGTTTATATTCTTCTAGTTTTTCTTTTTCTTTTGCTACAACTGCTTCTGGTGCTTTTGAAAGGAAACCTTGATTACTCAATTTACCTTCTAAGCGTGCAATTTCTTTTTGCATTTGACCTTTTTCTTTTTCGATACGTTCTTTTTCTTTATCTGCATCGATAAGATCCTTCAAGAGAAGATATACTTCCATACCATTTACAACAGTTACGGTTGCATTTTCAGGTTTTGGATCATCAGCACCTAGAATAGTTACCTTTTCAGCCCATGCAAGTGTTACGAAATAATCGCTATGCTCTGCAACGGCCTCAGCAATAGACGCATCATTCGGTGCTACAATAACTTCGGCTTTTTTGCCCAAAGGTACATTCATTTCGGCGCGCATGTTACGAATACCTTTAATAGCATCCATCATGATTTCCATTTGACGTGCAGCCTCTGTAAGGTTTGTGAAAGCTAACGCTTCTGGCCATTTAGCAATCACAATGCTTTCACCTTCATGAGGCAAGTGTTGCCAAATATGTTCTGTAACAAATGGCATAAATGGATGCAACAATTCAAGCATATGACGCAAGATTGTTACAAGCAAATATTGTACAGTGCGACGATCGCGTTCATTAGCATCGCTATATAAACGAGGTTTGGCAAGTTCAATATACCAGTCGCAATACGTATTCCAAATGAAATCATATACGGAGCTAGCCGCTTCACCAAGCTCAAATTTATCAAGATTTGCAGTAATGCTTGCTACAGTTTCATTGTATTTTTCGACAATCCATTTATCAGCCAATGTTAAATCAGCCTCAGTAGGAACGAAGCTTTCATCATAATTTGTCAAATTCATGAGAACGAATTTAGAAGCATTCCAAATTTTATTTGCAAAGTTGCGGTTTGCTTCCACTCGTTCCATGTAGAAACGCATATCATTGCCCGGTGTATTGCCTGTTACAAGTGTAAAGCGCAATGCATCAGCACCATATTCGCCGATTACATCTAATGGATTAATACCATTGCCTAAGGATTTACTCATCTTGCGGCCTTGGCTATCGCGTACAAGACCATGAATAAATACATGTTTGAATGGAATTTCATGTTCAAACTCAAGAGCCATGAAAATCATACGAGCAACCCAGAAGAAGATAATATCATAACCAGTTACGAGTACACTTGTTGGATACCATTGTTTTAGTTCTGCTGTATCTTTAGGCCACCCCATGGTAGCAAATGGCCATAAACCAGAACTAAACCATGTATCGAGCACATCTGGATCTTGTGTTACATGGCCATGACAATGAGGGCATTCTGTAATGTCTTCACGGCTAACAATCGTTTCACCACAGTCATCACAATACCACGCTGGAATACGATGCCCCCACCATAATTGACGAGAAATCGTCCAGTCGCGGATGTTTTCGAGCCAATTTACATATGTTTTAGTAAAACGCTCAGGAACAAATTGAACTTCACCATCTTTTACAACCTTCAATGCTGGCTCTGCAAGAGGTTTCATATCTACGAACCATTGTTTAGAAACCATTGGTTCAATGATCGTTTTACAACGGGAACAATGGCCAACTGCATGGTCATGATCTTCGATTTTTTTAAGTAAGCCTAATTCATCAAGTTCAGCTACTACTTGCTTACGCGCTTCTTCGCGTGTCATGCCGTTAAATTTACCAGCACCTTCGTTCATTGTCGCATCATTGTTCATAACGACGATGGATTCTAAGTTGTGACGTTGACCCATTTCAAAGTCGTTAGGGTCATGGGCTGGTGTAATTTTTACACAACCTGTACCAAAGCTTGCATCTACATAGTCATCAGCAATAACAGGAATTTCTCGATTAACAAATGGCAAAATCAATGTTTTGCCAATTAAATCTTTATAACGATCATCATCAGGATTTACGGCTACCGCTACGTCACCGAACATTGTTTCAGGACGAGTTGTAGCAACAATAACGAAACGATTATCTTCACCTTTTACAGGATATTTAATATGCCATAAATGGCCATGTTCGTCCTCATGTTCTACTTCAACATCTGATAAAGCAGTGGCACAACGAGGACACCAGTTAATGATACGTTCACCGCGATAGATTAATCCTTTTTCATAAAGGCTTACAAATACTTCGCGCACTGCATGATAGTAGCCTTCATCCAATGTAAAGCGTTCACGGCTCCAGTCACAGGATGCACCTAAGCTGCGAATTTGTTTAACAATGGTATCGCCGTATTCTTTCTTCCATTTCCAAACGCGTTCTACGAATTTTTCACGACCTAAATCATAGCGAGATTTGCCCTCTTCTTTAGCGAGCATTTCTTCTACCTTGATTTGTGTAGCAATACCAGCATGGTCTGTCCCAGGCATCCATAACACATTATAACCTTGCATACGTTTAAAACGAATCAAAATATCTTGTAATGTATTATCTAGCGCATGCCCCATATGCAACATGCCTGTTACATTTGGAGGTGGCAATACAATGCTAAATGGTTCCTTATCAGTGTCTACTTCTTCGTGAAAGTAACCTTGGTTTTCCCAATAGGAATACCATTTACTTTCGATCTCACCAGGATTGTAGGTGGTTAAATTTTCGTAGGTTTTCATCGTTCCTCCTGAAAGTAAGTACTTATCGTTTCATCACTTTAGCTAACACAAAGAGGCTAGTTTCATATAATAATATCATCGGCAATGCAATCATAGTTTGTGAAAACATATCCGGTGTAGGTGAAATTACTGCACCTATTATAAAAGACAGCAAAATAAATATTTTGCGTTTTTTCTTTAAAAATTGGGATGTAATTAAGTTAAAATATCCCATAATGATAATGACCAATGGCAGTTCGAATATAAAGCCAAACGGTAGTACAAAGGCCAATACAAAGTCCATATATTGACCAATGGAAAACATCGGTTGCAATTCATCGGTGGCAAATCCCATAAAGAACTTAACCGCAGCAGGCAACACTAAGATATAGGAAAAGAAAATACCTGTTACAAACAACAAAAAGGCTACTGGTAAAATCCAGTTTGATAGATGTTTCTCGCGAACTGTCAATGCTGGTTTCACAAAGAGCCATATTTGATGCAGTATAATAGGCGATGCCAAGATTATGCCGCCTACGATGGATACCTTCATATACGTAAAGAAGGCTTCTGTAGGACGCATGTAATATAACTTGCCTGCAGGGGCTAATAAAATATCTAATAATACGTCTACATAATAATAGGCAATGCCCGTTCCTATGATAATAGCAACAACCATAATTATAATACGTCTGCGAAGTTCTGATAGATGACCTACCAATGATAAATTGGCAGCTTCGTCCATCATCTTTTGTTCCATCTCCGTATATAACGGCTCTGAAACCTCACCTTCCTGTTCAGTATTTACCACGACATATTGCTCTTGTTCTGCTTTTTGTACTTGCTCTCGACGCTTTTGTCGAACTACGCTATCAAATGAAGGTTTCTTTATGGGATATTCGAAATCTTTAGGTTCGAAGGCCTCCATATTATACCTTTCTATCTGCTAAGTTTTGAACAGCTAATACTAAAAACTCTTTTCCATCAAAATCACGTATAGATTGTAATGCAGATAACGCATCATCACAATATTGTTGTGCGACCAGTAATGTATTATCTATCCCCCCCTGAGCGATAACATAATCGATAATCTCTTGTTCATTACCGCCATAATTAAGGTTCTTAATATCTTGCAACAACTGCTTCTGATTGCTTTCATTAACGATACTAAGTAATGGATAGGTTAACAAGCCCTCTCGAAGGTCATTCCCCACAGGTTTGCCTGTCGTGTCTGAGGTTTCGCGATAATCCATAATATCATCGGTAATTTGGAACGCCATCCCCAACGCATGGCCATATCGTTTTAGGTACATAATTTCATCACTAGACCAGCCACCTAACAGACCCCCTAGTTCCATGCAGCCCTCCATAAAGTCCGCTGTTTTCTTTTGCGTCTTTGTCATATATCGGTCTATGCCTTGGTCAATGCGATACACATCTTCCATTTGCATAAATTCACCTTCCACAAGACAGGTGATGATATGAGAAAAGACCTTTAAATATTCCATATGCGGCATTTCGGATACGATACGGAACGCCTTAGCAAATAAATAATCACCACTTAAAATGGCAACCTTATTGCCTTTGTGCTTATGAATTGTCTCTTCACCGCGACGTATTTCCGCTTGATCTAAGACATCATCATGAATCAACGTCGCTAGATGTAACATTTCTACAGCTTCTGCAATCTTAATACGTTCCGCCTCTACCGACGTACCCGCATTGGCAATAAGCAAGCATAATTGCGCGCGCAAACGTTTACCGCCGGCCTCGGATAAAGGTCTAATCAGTGTATTAAAATCTTCAGACCCTGTGTTAAAGGATGACGCAAGAGCACGTTCAACACCCTCTAAATCAAGAGCGATGCGTTCCATCATCTCTAATTGGTTTGAATTACTCATGCTTCCTCCCCTACTAGTACTTGATTAATTCGTTGCTGCAATAACTCACGGCCCGTATGTTTCAATGAGCTATACATAATCGGTGGAGAATCAGTTGGATACATGGCTTTAACTTTTGCTAAATTTACTGATTTTTCTTTAGCATTGAGCTTATCTACCTTTGTCACCACGATTTGAAGAGGCACACTGGCCTCAACGAGCCAATCAAACGCCACTTTGTCGATAGGCATCTCTGGATGACGCCCATCGATAAGCAAGCATAATAACATTAATCGTTCAGAATGCAATATATAATCAGATATAAATGATGACCACATATTGCGATTATCTTTATTCGTCTTTGCAAAACCATATCCAGGCAAATCCACTAAGAACCAGTGGTACCGACGTTCTTCATTTTCACTAATATCCTCTTTTGATTCAATATCAAAATAGTTTATCGTCTTTGTTTTCCCTGGCTGTCCACTCACAAGAGCAAGACCACGATAATTACACAAAGAATTAATCAATGAGGATTTGCCCACATTAGAGCGTCCTAAAAAGGCTACTTCTACCGTATCCCCTTCAGGATATTGATCTGCTTTTACACAGGATGTATTATATTTTGCTGCTATAATGCGAGGCCCCTTAATTTCTTTTCTTGTATATTGTGGTTTCGGCCCCATATGTTTTGTGGATTTTTTCTTCTTTTGCATTATACAAGTGCCTTTGCTAAAACTTCATCCATTGTCTTAACAGGTGTGATGATAAGACCTTCTTTTACACTATCTGGTAATTCAGGAATATCCTTTTCATTACCTTTTGGAATTAAAACCTCTTTCACACCATATGACAATGCTGCCAACAATTTCTCTTTAAGACCGCCAATTGGTAATACGCGGCCACGCAATGTGATTTCACCGGTCATAGCGAGATCAGCGCGCACCTTACGTCCCGTCAAGGCAGATACCATTGCTAATGTCATCGTAATCCCTGCAGAAGGACCATCCTTTGGTGTTGCCCCTTCTGGAAGATGAACGTGAATGTCTAACTTTTTATAGAATTCTTCATCGATTTTCAAGGATTTTGCATTATGACGAATATAGCTCATAGCAGCATGACCGGATTCTTGCATTACTTTACCAAGGCTACCGGTTAGTGCTAATTTGCCAGTTCCTGCCATTGTTGTCGCTTCACAAGGTAATACTACACCACCTACAGAGGTCCAAGCAAGTCCGTTAACATAGCCCACTTGAGGTTTCTTTTCACGCTCTTGATCGATAAAGATAGGCGCGCCTAAGTATTCGTGTAAATTCTTGACGGAAACCTTCGGAATTTCAATATCTTGTTCTACCACTTGGTAAGCCATTTTTCGGCATACTTTAGCGATAGTTTTTTCCAAGGTACGAACACCAGCTTCACGAGTATATTCGGATACAATTTTCTTTAACACTGCATCAGATAGTTTAATCTTATTATCTTTTAAACCGTTCTTTTCGATTTGTTTAGGTGCTAAATAGCGCTTAGCAATTTCTAATTTTTCATCTTCCATGTAGCTTGAAAGCTCAATAATTTCCATACGGTCTAATAATGGGCCTGGAATATTAGAGGCCACATTCGCCGTAGTAATCCAGAATACATCGGAGAAATCAAATGGAATTTCAATAAAATGATCGCTAAATGTACTATTTTGTTCCGGATCCAATACTTCTAATAATGCAGAAGATGGATCACCTTTATAATCGGATGCCAATTTATCAATTTCATCGAGCAAGAATACAGGATTACGTGTACCTGCATTTTTAATGCCTTGAATCATACGACCTGGCAATGCGCCAATGTATGTACGACGATGACCACGAATTTCAGCTTCATCGCGAACGCCGCCTAAGGATGCGCGTACGAATTTACGATTCATCGCTTTAGCAATGGATGAAGCTAACGATGTTTTACCAACACCAGGAGGTCCTACTAAGCAAAGGATGGAACCGCTATTCTTACCTGTCAATTTGCGAACTGCCAAGAATTCTAAGATACGTTTCTTAACCTTTTCTAAGCCATAATGATCAGCCTCTAAAATATCTTTAGCTTCATTGATATCTAGACGATCATCGGTAACATCGTTCCATGGTAAACTTAGCACCCAGTCAAGATAATTTCTAAGAATGGTCGCTTCTGGCATCATTTGTGGCATGCGGCTATAGCGAGAAATTTCTTTATCGATACGATTGTGAACCTCTTCGCTCAAATTAAGAGCTTTTAATTGCTCTCTTAATTCATCCGCTTCTTCCTCAGGGTCGCCTTTATCGCCTAATTCATCATGAATGACGCGAATTTTTTCACGCAAGAAATATTCTTTTTGTGTTTTTTCCATAGCTTGACGAACTTGATTGTTGATGGAATTTTCCAAATCAGAAATTTGTAATTCCATATTAAGAATGCCTACAATCATGTTTAATCGTCTTGCAACAGATAATTCTTCTAGTAACTCTTGTCGTTTTGTATTATTAACAGGCAGCATAAATGCTACTTGATCGGCTAGTTCACAAGGGTCACGCAATTCCATAACGCGTGTAACGCCTTCTTCAGTAATCGTTTTAGCTTCATCAGCCCATTCATTGAATTTAGACTGTACTAAACGACGATACGCCTCAAGTTCTACATCATCTTCGAAAATGGATGCTACACGTTCATAGTCCCCTACATAATAAGGATCCATGCTCGTAATGTTCATAACACGAATACGAGTAATACCTTCAACGAGAACACGAACAATACCACCTGGTAAGCGCAACATTTGTTTAATTTTTACAAGTGTACCCATTTGGGCTAAATCATGAACGGTAGGTGCATCTACAGAATCATCCTTTTGGGATACCACTGCCATAATGCGATCTTCGTTCATTGCGGCTTCTACCGCTTTGATGGATTTGTCTCGACCGATATCGAGGTGAATCACGATATTCGGATATACAACCATCCCTCTAAGGGGAACGGTAGGAATACCTACTTCGAGTAAATTCATATGTCCTCCAAGGATTTATATTATGAAAAGAAACTCATTCCTACACAGAAATGAGTTTCTTCGAATTACGATTTCAGCTGGATGTCTTTGTCTGCCTCATTTTTGAGTATAGGTTCACCTGTGCCCTTTACGGCTTCTCTGGTAACTATGCATTTTGCCACATCATCCATAGATGGAACTTCATACATAACATACTTCATTACCTTCTCAATAATGGCACGCAAACCACGAGCACCAGTTTTACGCTGTAATGCTTCATCAGCGATTTCTTCTAATGCATCATCTTCAAATGTCAATTCTACACCATCAAGGGATAGAATTTTTTCATATTGCTTAGTCAATGCGTTTTTCGGTTTTGTAAGAATTTGGACCAATACATCCCGATCTAATAGATCTAATGTTACCATAACAGGCAAACGACCAATAAATTCAGGAATCAAACCAAATTTCAATAAATCTTCAGGTACAACCTCTTTTAGAATCGCAGATACATCGCGTTCTTCAGCACGTTGTACATCAGCACCAAAACCTAATGTTTTCTTAGCAGTACGTTTTGTAATAACCTTATCCATGCCATCAAATGCTCCACCACAAATAAAGAGAATATTTGTAGTATCAATTTGTAACATTTCTTGATTAGGATGCTTACGACCACCTTGAGGTGGCACAGAAGCAACAGTACCTTCTAAGATTTTTAAAAGTGCTTGTTGCACACCTTCCCCTGACACGTCACGTGTAATGGAAGGATTTTCAGACTTACGGGCAATCTTATCGATTTCATCGATGTAAATAATACCGCGTTCAGCCCGTTCAATATCATAATCGGCGGCTTGAATGAGTTTTAATAGAATATTTTCTACATCTTCCCCTACATAGCCAGCCTCGGTTAAGCTTGTTGCATCTGCAATCGCAAATGGAACCTCTAACATTTTTGCCAATGTTTGAGCCAATAATGTTTTACCACTACCTGTAGGTCCAATAAATAGAACATTGGACTTTTGTAGTTCTACATCATCTACCACATTATCTGTTTGTAGACGTTTGTAGTGATTATATACTGCCACCGCAAGGGAAACTTTAGCATCATCTTGACCAATGACATATTGATCAAGATGAGCTTTAATTTCTTTTGGCGTTGGCAATTCTTTTAATTTAAAGTCTTCTGTACCGATGACACCAAGTTCATCTTCAATGATACGTTCACAAACTTCTACGCATTCATCACAGATGTACACATTAGGACCGGCCACTAGTTTTCTTACTTCATCACTTGTGCGTCCGCAAAAGCTACAACGCATAGTATCTTTATCTTTTGCCAATGAGCGCCTCCATTACTTGCTTTCTAGAGTATCGCGAGTTAACACCTCGTCAATCAAACCGTATTCAACGGCATCTTGGGCACTCATGAAGTTATCACGATCAGTATCACGTGCTACGACTTCAATATCTTGGCCACTGCGAGCTGCTAGGATACCATTTAACTCTTCACGCATACGAAGAATTTCACGGGCATGGATTTCGATTTCAGATGCTTGACCTTGTACACCACCCAATGGTTGGTGAATCATAACGCGCGCATGAGGCAATGCAAAACGTTTCCCCTTTGCACCGGCTGTCAACAATACAGCCCCCATACTTGCAGCGGAGCCTACGCAAATGGTAGACACATCTGGTTTAATATATTGCATCGTGTCATAGATAGCCATACCAGCAGTTACAACACCACCTGGGCTATTAATATATAGATGAATATCTTTATCTGGATCCTCTGCTTCTAGGAAAAGCATTTGGGCAATCACCGCATTTGCAACATTATCATCAATAGGTCCACCTAAAAAGATAATGCGATCCTTTAATAAGCGAGAGTAAATATCATACGAACGTTCACCACGTTCGCCTTGTTCAACTACGATTGGTACATACATATAATCACCTTTTCATGTACCTAGTGAGCAAACATTATTCTGCTGCTTCTGCACCTTTTGCATTATCGATGATGAATCGAGCTGCTTTTTTGCGAGCTACAGAGCCTGCTAACATAGCTACACGACCTTCTTTTGCAATAATATCCCAAACTTCTTTAGGATCTGCCCCAAAGTTTTGAGCCATAATGAAGATTTCACGGTTCATATCATCTGGAGTTACTTCGATACCTTCAGCAGTTGCAATAGCATCCAATACTAAATCAGCGCGTACGTTTTCAGCTGCGGAATCTTTGTATTCAGAGCGTAAATCTTCGATAGTTTTATTGGAGAATTTCAAGTAGTCATCAAGTTTCAAGCCGCGGCCTTCCATGTTCATAGCCAATTCTTGAATCATTTGTTCTACGCGATCGTTGATCATCACTTCTGGAATATCTACAGTCGCATTTTTAACAGCTGCTTGAATCAAATCAGCATTGTAAGTGTCGATGGCACGACGGGATGCTTCTTCTTCCATTTTAGCGCGAAGATCGTTTTTCAATTCTTCAATTGTTTCGTAAGAGCTTGCTTCTTTTGCGAATTCATCGTTCAATTCAGGCAATTCTTTACGTTTAATATCGTGGATATGAGTTTTGAATTCTGCTTCTTTACCAGCTAATTCAGCTACGAAGTAGTCTTCTGGGAATGTTACTTTTACAGTTACATCATCACCAGCTTTTGCGCCGATCAATTGATCTTCGAAACCTGGGATGAAGCTACCGGAACCAATTTGTAATGGGTAGGATTTACCTTCGCCACCATCAAATGGTTTACCGTCAACAGAACCAGCGAAATCGATTACTGCGAAGTCGTCTTTTTGAATTGTAGCGCCTTCTTCAGCAACAACCATTTTAGCTTGTTGTTCGCGGATGTTGTTCAATTGTTCTTCAATTTGTTCATCAGTTACAGTAGCATCTTGTTTTGTAGCTTCTAAGCCTTTGTAATCGCCAAGTTTAACTTCTGGGCGTTTTGTTACAGTTACTTTGAAGATTAAATCTTTACCTTCTTCGAATTGTACGCGTTCTGTTTCTGGATCAGATACAGGAACGATATCGTTTTCACGAAGAGCAGCACTATAGTTTTGGCTAGCCAATACGTCAAATGCTTCTTCCAAGATAGCTTCTTTACCAAAGTTCATTTCCAATACACGACGAGGTGCATGGCCTTTACGGAAACCAGGAATGTTTACTTGGTTTGCAATGCGTTTTACCGCTTGTTTAATACCTTTGTCTACTTCTGCTGCAGGTACTTCGATAGTTAAAGTTACTACGTGTTGATCAACAGGATTTACAGTTGCTTTCATTAAAATATGTCCTCCTTGAAGGGCAAACGCCCAAATTTCTGTAGTATATTATGCACTCCTTATAATATCATAAATGAAAATTCAATGCAATTCTTAGCATTATAAGGAAACAGCCACTCATATAGAGTGGCTGTTTAGTATTACATATATGTAAATAATTAGTTATCTTTTGCAATCAATTTGATAATGTCACGGCGAGATAAAATACCTACTAAACGGTACTCTTTATCTACAACAGGAATATTTTTCAAATGTTGATCAAGCATAACGGATACGATTTCTTCTACATCTTTATCCGGTGTTGTAGTAATAACTTCGCTAGTCATCAATTCATATACATGGGATGCCAACAATTTTTTGAATTGTGCATTGTATTCGCCAATACCATTGTAATAAATACTAGCACCCAAAACATTTACATAATGAGGTACATGAGGGCGAACCTTTTTATATAGTAAGTCACCTTCTGAAATAATACCTAACAATTTATTTTCTTCATCCACTATAGAAACAGCAGTTAAATTATATTTTACTAATAAGTCTGCTACATCAGAAATTGGAGCATCTTTACCAACTGTAACAGGATATTTATTCATTACGTCTTGGATTTTCATAGGGAATTCCTCCTTCATATAACTTTACTCTTTATTATACTATTCGACCTTAGAGTTGAAAACTCCTTTTTCAAAATTTGTATATAAATAATATTTATTAAGTATATCACCAGTGGTATGGTTCATTGCGATTTATCTTAGCACTGCGGTAAATCTGTTCCACTAACAACAATCGAACCATTTGATGAGTAAAGGTCATAGGGCTAAAGGATAACTTAAATTTTACAGAACGACGCAATTCGTCACTAACCCCAAAAACACCACCTATGATAAAGGCCATATCACTGATGCCGTCCACCTCTAATTTAGATACCATGGAGGCCAAATCTTCAGAAGACATCGTTTTACCATATACATCTAGCAATACAGTGTATGCCGATTTAGGAACGGCCTTTAACAACCGCTGTCCCTCTTCTATGACTACTTGTTTACGGTCCACATCACCGGGCTTATCCCCTATTTTACTTTCATTCAATTCAGTAATTGTAACGCCTCCATATGGGCGCATACGTTTTACAAATTCGGCCACACCTTCACGAAGGTAAGCCTCTTTTAATTTACCAATACAGATTACATGAAACTTCATACAAGATGTACCTCTAATTTTTATGAACAGACTGCATGGATACTATTTCGTTAGGTTGGCCATGCTGTAATTTCATTTCCGGTCCAATTTTTACGCCCCCATCGACGAGCATTTGACCAATCGTCTGCGTTACGAGGACAGGGTTATTATTATTTTCAGAGCGATGTGCCAAAATGACCTGCATAAAACCAGGTCGTTTCATCATAAGTAAGGCCTGTGCGGCCATTTCGTTACTCAAATGACCTTCATCACTGGCCACGCGTTGCTTTAAAAATAGTTGATACGGGCCGAAGCGCAACATCTGAGGATCATAGTTAGCCTCCAAGACTAGCAATGTGCTGTCATCTAATCGATGCAATATAGTATCCGTAATCACACCTGTATCGGTGACAACTGTTGCCTTGTCTTTACCGGAAAATACATTGATGCCTATAGGATCTGCCGCATCATGACTAACACTAAAGGGTTCCACCGTAAGATTTCCAAGCTCCAAACTACCCTTTGTCAATTCCACTAGTTGATGTTTTGGAACGATTAACTTATCTTGGATTTCACGCCACGTGCCTTGCTTGGTATATACAGGAATATCAAAACGCTTTAATAGTTGTTGTAGCCCCGCAATATGGTCGGTATGCTCGTGACTAATAAATATTCCCTCAACCTGGCTCATATCGATATGTAATTCTTTCAGCCCATTAACGATGCGCCGGCAACTAATACCCACATCATGTAATATAACAGAATTTCCTTTTTTTATAACTGTACAATTACCCTTGCTACCGCTGGCAAGAACATGGACCTCTAAAGGTGAGGTTTCACTCATTAAACTACTCCATATAATTAATTATTTCTATTGGTGAAAGTCTTTCAATCACCGTACGATTGCATTAGTGAAAGTCCAACTTTCACAACTATTATTGTTTTAATTGTGATAGTTCTTCTAATCGATTAACAAAATATGCCATATTTGATTCAAGATCTGGTCCACGACGGAACATATCGCCCCCAACGAGAAACATCGTATCATTTCCGTACAACTCGACTAATTCTGTAAGGCGCGCATCAGTCACGCCACCACCAGGAGCCGGACAGCCTGCTTTCACCAATCCTACAGGATGTTTAATATACGCGGCAATACGCTTACATTGCTCTTGGGTAAAAGTAAAGCGCCCTCCATAGGATACAAAAACCATCATATCAGCGCCAAATAATCGAGGCAAGAAGCCCAATTGTAAATAGTCGGCAATGCCGGATACACCAGGACTTACGAAGCCACCAGAATAGGCAGGATGGTGAATAATCGGCAAGCGCAATTTTTCATTGGTAGCCAATTTATGTAACCAACCAGAGCCCACTAAACCTGTGGCTACCATAAACGCCGTAGCACCCGCCTCTTTAGCGAAATAAGCGCGTTCTAATACGTCTGTGCCATCACCAGACACATTAGCTGCATATAATGCGTGTTTGCCATGCGCTTCATTCATCTCACGCACCGCAGCAGCACATCGTCTTACACGATCCTTAAACTGCGAAAAGGATTGGTTCGTAATGCCATGATCATCCTTGATAACATCGACGCCACCACGCGTATACGCTGCACACATGCGAGCTAGTTCTTCATTAGGCGTTCCCATAGGTTTAATTACAGCCTGAATCATCGGTCTTGTAGGCGTTTCAACCAATCTACGAATACCATGCAATCCAAATCGTGGACCTTTGAATACGTCAAATAATGTAGGACATAGTTCTATGTCTACCACCCAAATATAAGGTTGTAACGATGAGTTACCAAATACAACATTTAAAAATTGCGTTGCTTCTAATGCGGTCGTATCTGCATGATATGAAATGCGAGCTAGATAATACCGAGAAGCATCAATCACTACATTAGGCATCACTCCCACAGTTGCATATGCGGAATCTGGCGCCATCGATTCGAGAGATTCCAATCGACCGGTAATTGTATTTTTAATATATGGATCAGTTACAAATTCATAAGGGAATTCAATCGTTTGTTCTACTTGAACAGCCCAAGCAATAGACTTTGCTTCTTCATATGTGTCGGCTTCAATTCGGTAGGTAACTATAAATCGCTCGTCCTTCATAATGCGTCTCCTTTGCAATAACATTATTTAATTATATACCAAAGCAGTACACCTTTCCATAAATAGATAAAAAAAGACTATAGCGATGTCACATCCATCACTATAGTCTTTATATAATATGAAGTTATTATGCGTTAGCTAATGTTTTACCCAATTCTTGGCATTGTGCATTGCCGTCATCATCTGGTTCACCCAAAATTGCAACACCATCAGCTACCAATTCGCCGCCAGCATCTTTAATGCGAGTGCCCCAGTCTTCTAACCAAGTGCCGCCCCAACCATAGGAGCCAAAGATTGCTACTTTTTTACCACTCAATTTACCTTCTAATTCAGTGTAGAATGGTTCGAATTCGCCTTCTTCTAATTGTTCAGCACCCATATCAGCGCAACCAAGAGCTAATTTATCATAAGCTGCTGCTTCATCAACAGATACTTCAGAAACAGATTTTACTTCTACTTCTTGACCTGCAGCTTTGATACCTTCAGCTACTTCATAAGCCATTTTTTCTGTATTGCCTGTACCGGACCAAAAAATTACACCAATCATCTTGTACCTCCTAGGCCGTTCTTGCGACCAATGAACTAAATGTTTTTCCCAACATCAATTGAGTTTGACAAAATTCACGACATGCTTTGTAACATAGGAAAGAGCGTTGTGCATCTACTACATCGTGGTAAACCTTCCATTCACCACACATAGAGTATCCATTACCGCGACGAGAAATAAAATACTTCACATCCATTAATGGATATCCAAGGAACACACCAATTTCATGAGGGAAATCAACGCTTGATTCCATACGATATCGCAAATGTTCAAGCATCTCCATAATGCCCATACTATCTTGATAACCGTAGGCTTTCAAAAATGTCATCACCGCAGGTTGCCGTACATAATCTCGTAATTGTGTCTCACGGAACACCAATAATAGTCTACGTGCTTTACAGCGACATAATTCAAAGAAGAATAAACCCTTTTCATTAAACTCTTTATTATATTCAGTCAAAACGAATTGGATTTGTTCATTCATGTCCCGTGGAATCGAAACCAAATTCGAGACCTTAATGCCTCGAATTGCCGGTGCACAATGAAATCCAATGATATTGTCAATTGAATCCATCATAGTCGTACCTGCCTGTTGCATATCTATATAGAATCCGTCTCATTTCTTGAGATCGATTACTATATACACATAGTACTCTTGATGAGAAATATTGTCAAGATAATTGATAATTTATTTCAATAATTATTTATTATTTACCAGTTAGCAAGTTATTCACGCGAGGAAATACTTTAGCATCACTCTCTTCATCTATAGCGATAAATCGCACATTAGGGCCCTCATATTTACTTTCAGAAACAGCAACATGAAGAATCTCATTATAAGAATTATTATTATCTTTACTTGTATATTTTAGTGCACCTACATATGCTTTATTATGCTTAGACAAAGGTGTCACTACTTGGTATTGGCCTAGCTCAGTAGCTTTGCCTCCATTGATAGATGCCACCAAATTACCGACGTCGCTAGCATCAGCGCTCACATGCTTTGTATTAACAAGATTATGTTTACTACCTACGACCACATTTGCAAATACAGCGTAATTCATTTCATTTTCTCGTTTTACATTAAGCATATATACTTCGGCACGGCTGGCACCAGCTTGCATAAGAGCGGTTTTTACATCGGTTTTACCTGCGCCGGCGAATAACGCTTTTGGCGCATTGGCATAAATCGTAACACCTTCGTTAAGTTTCATACCATTATACGTTCCATATGCAGCTGCATATTTACTAGCATTAATATTAGCCGCCTCAACAAGTACAGGTGTGCTCATCGCTACAACACCAGCGAGAGCTAAAGCTATCATCGATTTCATAGTTTTCCCCTAAACAAAACCGCCCCTTAAAGGGGCGGTATAATCACAACTATTTCTTTTGTTGTTTTGCCCATGTATCACGTAAACCTACGATGCGGTTTACCACAATATGATCGGCAGTGCTATCCTTATCAGTTACGAAATAACCTTGGCGCAAGAATTGGAATCTATCGCCAGGAACAGTATTAGCAAGGCTTGCTTCACCTTTACTGTGCATAACTTGTAACGATTCATGATTAAAATCAGCTAAGAAGTCTTTACCATCGGATTCTTCTTTAAGCAAGTAATCATATAAACGAGTTTCAATATCTACAGCCGTAGAAGCCTCAACCCAATGCAATGTCCCCTTTACCTTACGTGTGCAACCACTGCCGCTCTTCGTTTCAGGGTCATAGGTACAATGGATTTCGGTAATGGTACCGTTTTTATCCTTTACAACAGATTGGCAAGTAATGAAATAAGCACCTTTTAAGCGTACTTCTTTCCCCGGAGCCAAGCGGAAGAATTTCTTAACCGGTTCTTCCATAAAGTCGGCGCGCTCAATATAAATTTCGCGACCAAACATAACTTCACGAGTACCGAGTTCTTCATTTTCTGGATTATTTTCAACCACACAAGGTTCTGTTTGACCTTCTGGATAATTATCGATAATAACCTTAACAGGATCGATGACAACCATTGGACGCGGAGCTTTTAATTTCAAATCTTCACGAATACAGAATTCAAGCAATGCAATATCTACAGTGCTATCCGCCTTAGCGACACCAATGCGGTCGCAGAAATCACGGATGGCTTCTGGTGTATAGCCACGACGGCGCAAGCCAGAAATAGTAGGCATACGAGGATCATCCCAACCGGATACGAGGCCAGCCTCTACGAGAGCACGCAATTTACGTTTAGACATAACCATTTTTGTTACATTTAAACGAGCGAACTCGATTTGGCGAGGTTTTTCAGTGTCTTCCCAGTCTTCGAGAACCCAATTATACAATGGGCGATGCACTTCAAACTCCAAAGTACATACTGAATGGGTAATGCGTTCAATAGCATCCTCGATAGGATGTGCAAAGTCGTACATTGGATAAATGCTCCATTCAGAGCCTGTACGATGATGAGCAGCATTTACAATACGATACAATACAGGATCGCGCATGACGATATTAGGGTCTGCCATATCAATTTTGGCGCGCAACACCTTTTCGCCATCCTTATATTTACCCTCTTTCATTTCTTCAAAGAGTTTTAAATTTTCTTCTACAGAACGATCGCGATATGGGCTGTTTGTACCTGGCGTAGAGAAATCGCCACGCGTTTGACGGATTTCTTCTGCTGTTTGATCATCTACATAAGCCTTACCCAAAGTGATAAGCTTTTTGGCATAATCATACATTTTGCCAAAGTAATCAGATGCATAGCGTACGTCGCCATCCCAATTGAATCCAAGCCATTCCACGTCTTCTTTAATGGAATTTACATATTCCACATCTTCCTTTTCTGGATTTGTGTCATCAAAGCGTAAATTGGTTAAGCCTTTATATTCTTCACCTAAGCCAAAGTTAAGGCAAATAGACTTAGCATGACCGATATGTAAATACCCATTTGGTTCTGGTGGGAATCGCGTATGTACACGGCCACCGTATACGCCTTCCTCATTATCTTTATTTATTTCAGCTTCGATAAAGTTAATGGATACAACTTCTTCAGGAGCTACAGTTTGTTCAGTATCTTTATGTTCCAACGTTACAACCTCCATACGATAAATATTCTTTTATTTTACCATATTTTATATAGGACCGCACATTTAATAATTCACCTCTTCATTAACACATGTTTGTAGAGTTTTTTTATGAACACCAGCAATGATATTATTCGCTGTCAACATGGACATATCATATCGCGTACGATCTGTATAAGAACCAATATGAGGAACAATTAAACAATTATCAATACTCAACAACGGATGATTTGCCGGTAGTGGTTCTGGATCTGTTACATCGAGAGCAGCATAGTCGATTTCACCGGTTTTAAGGGCATCGATGAGTGCATCGGTATCAACGATGGCACCACGACCTATATTGACAAACAATGCGGTCTTTTTCATTTTCTTAAAGAACTCGGCATCGCACATATGATACGTTTCATCCGTAAGTGGGGCCATAATGCATACCACATCACTCGTAGCAAGTAGCTCATCTAATTCCATATACGTTGTTCTATACAATGTATCGTCATTACGTTGATGGCGATTATGATATACAACGGTCATACCAAAGGCACGAGCACGCCGAGAAATAGAAATACCAATGGCGCCCATACCAATGATACCCAATGTGCGACGACTCAAATCAAAGCCCTTAATATTAGAAGGACGTTCAGCCCAACGACCATTTTTTACAAAGGCTGCATTTTCAATAATGCGACGACTCGCCGTAGCAATCAATGTGAATGCGAGTTCTGCTACGGTTTCATTTAGAACACCTGGCGTATTGCCGTAAGGAATTCCTGCAGCTGTAAGTTCATCAATTTTTACATTATCATAACCTACTGAGGCCTGTGCAATGACCTTTAAATTAGGAGCGTCTTTCACAAGATCTGCATCAACCGATATAGAATTGATAGACCACAATCCATCCGCATCGCGTAACCATTCCTTTAAAACATCTCTAGGCATTTTAGTTTTTTCCGTCCATTGACGTACGTCCACATGCTCCTTTAAATACTCGATGGCATCGCGTCGTACCAAGCCCGGTACTACTACTAACGGTTTACGTTCCATAATGATTTCATCCCTTCACTATATAGTTTCTACTGCTTACACAGCATATGATTTACAACAAAAAATCTATGTATCTATATTGTATCCTATAATCGGAAATTTACCAAAATTCATAGCTAACTTCAAACAAAAAGAGTCCTAAAAGCGTTGTGCTCCTAGAACTCTTTCTTGGCGTGTTGATTATTTCAAATCAGATGTACAGTTAGGACATTTAACTGCATCAATATTGATTTCTGTTTTACAGAATGGACATTCTTTTGTTGTTGCTGGTGCTTCTTCAGCTTCTTTCTTAGCACTTTGCATTAGCTTCGTCAACGCGCGAATCATTAAGAATACAACAAATGCTAAGATTAAGAATTGAATGAGATCCGTAATAAATGTACCGTAAGGCAATACAGCACCGGCAGCGCGAGCTGTTGCAATATCAGCACCATTCATAAATGCCTCCTTAGATCCTGCACTCAATGGCAAATATAGATTGCTGAAATCAATACCACCTGTGAACAAACTGATCAAAGGCATGAATAAATTACTAACTACAGAATTCACTAATGCTGTGAAAGCTGCACCAATAATCATACCTACAGCGAGGTCCATCATGTTCCCTTTGAATGCGAACTCTTTAAACTCTTTGATAAATTCTTTCATGTCTAACTCCCACTCACTCACATTTAAATTCATTCCAGTCAGATTAACCTTATATATCATAAAAGAAAACCTTATTTATATCAATATTTTTCAATATAGTTAATTGAAAGTTTTTGATATGCTTATCACCCTATTTTGATAACAGACGATTCAAGCGATAATTCCTTAGCTCTTTCAATAACTGCAATAAATACTGGTGGAACCACATGCTTAGGTATATAGTGTGCAATTCTACGGCCCACAATAACACCTTTATTACTATAAAACCAAGAGAAATAATACAACAGTAATGTTTCTATATCTTTCGCCTTAATATTTTTCAAACAACGCTGTACAGCTTGGCGGTCATCTACACCCAACTTAGAAAAGCCACGACGAGCCATATCCTTCGTCACCATCCCTCTACCGGTATCAATGATATCTTGTACAATCATATCCAATATATCCCGATGGTGGTGATGAATTAGATGCGATACTACATCCATTTCAAAACAAATTTCGTCCGTGTAAAATATATTAGCATGTTTCTTACTATGCTTATCCATTACATCTCGGTCATACAATGCCACCGTAGGAATGGCAAAGCTTTTAAATAATTTATGGAGTTTGCTGATAGATGACTCACCACGAGCATTGATAAGACAAATACCAAAGTAATCAAAATCAACATTTAGCTTTTTGGCAATGCCTGCAAAACTACCATATTCAGTTTCCCCTTCCACCAAGATGATACAACGTGCATAGAGGGCTTCCTTCGCTTCAGGAAAATGCATAATCAAATGTTTCTCTACTTCGCGAGCAAATTTAAATGTGACCCCGCATGCTGCGCGAACGAGACCCGTTTCATCACGATACATGCGTATAATATGACGATAATCGTCTACCAATGCATCGGTACTATGAGTTACCACAAATAATTGACCCAATAGTCCATCAATTTGAAATAACTGTTTAATTAATGCTAAAAATTCAGCATTTTCATTAGTCACAATTTGACGATAATAGTTTAATACGGCTCGTTGCAAATAAGGACTCAAATGCAATTCCGGCTCATCTACGCTGATAAAGACAGGTAAAAATCGATGGCCTTCACTGTCATACACGAGCAATGATTCTAAATTGGAGGATGCACTGTGCACCTTCATGTAAATTTGAGCCAAAATTTTTAGCGCTACCGCCATGATAAGGCGTACATTATCTATGGAATACTTACGAATTAAGTTTGCCTCTGTAGAAGATGTTAATAGTTCTACAAGACGCTGAATATTAAGAACACATTCGGGATCAAGCCCCATTCTTACATTGATAAAGCTATCTAATGCGATGGCATTATCTGATGTCAATCCAGTCTTAGGCAGATAGGTAACTAGCTGTTTCCCCAGTTCCATATACACCAATGTAGGAATGGAATAAAGTTCCTCCTCCGATGTATCGCGATGACACATATATATTGTATGTCGCAACATAGACAATGGTATCGGTGTCAATTTTTCTCCATCCACCTTATAGAGTCGTGGATATACCTCTTGTACCACTTGTTCAAGGCGTAGATACATGCCATCTTCTGGACCAATCATATCCTGAAATGATGTAGTGAGCTCAGAAAAGGACATTTTACACTCAATGCGTATCGGTCTATGTACATCAGCAAAGTCACTTTCTTGAAAACCTCGTGCATTCATCATTTGCTCTAAGAGGTCAAGAAAATTGGATTTTCCCACTGCATTTTCGCCTACAAAGTAATTGATATCATTGTGAAAGTGTAGTTCAACATCTACGATATTACGGTAATTCTCAATTTTAATCCACTCCATAAACATAGCCATCACACTCCTACAATATACCAAAAGATGCAACCATACAATAACATCCCTAATTGATGGTCGCATCTTAATTATGCACCAATACTACTTATATAGTATTCGACATTTATTTTGTTTTTTCCTCTATAATTTTGCCTGCCCGAATAGGTCCATCTTGCTCTTTTAATCGTGCCAACATAACGGACGCCACAAACATAGCAATGCCAGCCCCCACAGTTTCAATGGATAGACTTTCACCAAAGAATAAAAATCCATAGAATGAGCTAATGAATACGCCTACATATTGCAAGAATTGAGCTACAACAGCATTCGTTGTAACAAAAGCACCCGTCAAGAAGAATTGCGCCACTACGGTTATACCGCCAATAGCAGTAATAATTAGCCATTCTTGACCTTGAGGCATAACAAATCCATCTGTCGTCACAAGGCCCGCAATCATTCCGGTAATTAAGAAATAAGCCATGATTTCAAAATTACTATGTTGTCCATGCTTACTAATGGAGCGAATTGTTGTATACGCAGCGGCAGATAACGCTGCACCTAAGATGGCAACTAAGGCATACCAAGTAAATCCTCCATAACTAAATGGATTAACCATAACCATTACGGCTATGAAGATTAAGATAAGCCATTTACCAGCGCCCTTCGGAACGCGCTCCTTAAGGAAAAAGGCACTAAAGATAAACACGAAAATGCCCGATGTTTGAAACAATATGGTAGCATCAGACATCTTCATATGTACCAAGGCTATAAAGTTACACACCATGCCAAAACCGCCATAGAGGCCTCGCATAACAAGCAGTCCCCGATCCTCCGTGGAAAACCGGATGCCCTTCATATACATAACGACAAAAACAGCAACGGTGCCAAATAATCCGCGAAAGAAAGCAATCTCTCCGGATGGAATATTGGATCCTAGCATCTTAACGAACAAATTCATGGTACTCAGCAATAGTGCCGAAAGGAGTGCATAAATTAAACCTTTTTTCGCCATATATCCCCCTATCTCATCAATACAATATATCGATAACCAATACAATACGAAACCGCCCCTCCAAGGAGAGGCGGCATAGTATTATTTAGAGAATGTATCGACAAAATCTAGAATTTCTTGTTTCATATTTTCTTTGTCGATGGCTTTTGTAAAGCGTAATGATTTAGCCTTTAACGCAGCCAATTGTTTAGGGAATGCTACACCGGTTACAGCAGAGATGTTATCCAAGCTTTCATAAGGCGTAGAACCAACCTTAATATCAAGGGCCTCACAAATAGGTGTTGGGAATTTAAATGGATGTGCAGTAGATGCGATGATTGTATGACGAGCACCATCCTCTGGATGAGCTTCTAATTCTTTCATATACGCGCCCATCGCAACAGCTGTATGAGGATCCATTAAATAGCCATAGGAGTTATACACTTGCTCAATAATGGCCTTTGTTTCTTCGTCATTTACATAGGCACCCCTGAAATTAGCTTGTACACGTTTAAATTCTTCTTCATTGATAGATAATTTACCTGTGGATTTCAAATCCTTCATCCATTGAGCTGTTCTTTCACTATCCTCACCGGAGATATAGTACAAGAAACGTTCAAAGTTAGAGGACTCAAGAATATCCATAGATGGAGAAATCGTTGTATAGAATGGACGATTCATATCGTATGTACCAGTGTTAAAGAAATCAGTAAGCACATTATTTTGATTGGATGCACAGATCAATTTACCGATAGGAACCCCCATCTTTTTAGCATAGTAAGCAGCCAAGATGTTACCAAAATTACCTGTTGGAACCACTACATTAAACGCTTCATCTTCATGAATTGCACCTTGTGCAACAAGCTCAGCATAAGCATTCACATAGTATACTACTTGCGGTGCCAAACGGCCGATGTTAATGGAGTTCGCACTGGAGAACATAACGCCTTTTTCAGCCACTTCTTTTGCTGTGTCTGCATCGACGAATAAACGTTTCAAGAATTGTTGAGCGTCATCAAAATTGCCATGAATAGCCGTTACGTTAACATTAGCGCCTTCTTGCTTTTGCATTTGTTCCGCTTGCATAGGGCTAACGCCATCAGTTGGATAGAATACTTGAATATGTGTACCAGGTACATCCTTAAAACCTTCAAGGGCAGCCTTACCTGTATCACCAGATGTAGCCGTCAAGATAAGAACCTCTTTATCTTCGCCTTCTGCTTCTTTCGCTGCTACCAATAAATATGGAAATAGTGAAAGCGCCATATCTTTAAATGCTTGTGTACGACCGTGGAATAGTTCCAATACGGATACTTTTTCAAGTAAAGAATGTAAAGGCGCAATATCGCGAGTGCTAAAGTTTGCATCGCTGTAAGCGGAGTTAATCATTTCCTTAAGGTGTGCTTCGGAGAAGCAAGAAAATAATCTTGCTAATACAACAGCAGCAACCTCTTGGTAAGATTTATCTTTAATGTCGTTATAGCTTAAGCAATTCGTTGGGAACAAAGCTGGTACGTATAAACCGCCATCCTCTGCCAAACCATGTAATAATGCATATGTTTCATTTACGGCAACAGTGCCACGTGTACTTGTATAATTCATGGGCAACCTCTACAAACTAAATTCTATGGAATCAATAATATTCTTTAATTATAGCATAAAAGCGCCTAAAAGGGCGCTTTCTATAGGTTTTATTGCATATTATTTTATCATTATATATATCGTCAAAAGACAACGATTATAATTTACCTTCTGCAATAGCATCCAATGTATCAAGGGATGGAATAAAGAATAGCATGCCTGTAATAGGTTTAGAATAATCTAACAATTTATCGTTTTGAGTAAACATGTTTGTAAGCATTGTTTTCGTTACATCCCAGTAACGAGCATAGCCGATGAAATATGTGCCACGCACACCTTGACCAGGTTGTGCAAATGGTACATTCATACGAACGATTTTATGTTCTTCATCATCGCGATTATCTTGAGCTACTACATTGTGAGCTGCTGGATCTTTTTCATCATCTTCCAATTCAATATCGCTGAATTTACGACGGCCAATGAATTTTTCTTGCATTTCTGTAGGAAGTGCGCGCCAAGCATCAAGGTCGTGTTCATATTTTTGTGCAAATGCATAAGAACCATTAGTGAATTCAGGGTCTTCATCACCGATAACGCCCCACTCTACTGCTTCTTGTCCTACAGGATTTTCCGTACCATCAACGAAATCGATAATGGCACGACCTTGTTCATAATGGAAACCATGAGTTTCATCAACTACGGATGTAATAGGACGTAAGAATTCCATGATTTGATCCACTACGGTATATGTAACAGATTCATCATTGGAACGTACATGTAAGAACAAATCAGCCGCTGCAGCTGGCACGTCTTGTTTGTCACCTTTAATACCTTGGAAGTCTTCTAACTCTTTTGGTACAGGTGCATTAGGGAATAAATAATCCCATGCTTTACGGCTAAAGCCAAAAGCAATACCCAGGCCTTCGCCATTAGCACGAATACTAACAGAACGTTTAATGGCTTGAATGCGATCCGCCATATCTTGAATAACTTCTAATTCTGCATCGCGATCTTTACGATTTAATAATAATGTTGTGAAATTGACACTTTGACCCGCATCTTTATATACATCTTGTGTTCTAGATACATCTACTGCCATTTGGGATCCTCCTAATGAGAAATAGTACTATATACCAATCATAAGTGATTATTAATTTATTGTCTATGCGATATTTATCAGAATAAAATTACATCTTCTAGTTTCATTTTAATCTCCCTAAAAGTCAACTTTTAATTAATGTCAAAATGATGTCAAAAGGTAACCTGATAAAAGTGATGTCAAAAGAAAAACCCGCACAACCGTGCGGGTTTATTTTGGTGGACCACCAGGGGTTCGAACCCTGGACACCCTGATTAAGAGTCAGGTGCTCTGCCAGCTGAGCTAGTGGTCCATGACATGAATTATTATATGCTTATTTTATAGGAATGTAAAGAATATTTATTACATTCCCATAAAATATATCAATTTGATTTATACCATATCTATATACATAGGATATTAGAATTCTAGCATCCAATTCTTTATCGTTTCACAAGCCTCTGTAGGAATGATATCCGTGGTTCCCACACATACGTCGCCTTGGTAAATTTGAATGACACTATGAGTACGACTTACTTCTTTCACAATAATGTCGGTTACATCAGCCTTAGGCACTCTAAATTGTAATCCATAACGGCCTATATAGGTAAATATAAGTTTTTGTGTATCGTATTCCATGTGGACTTGCAACATTTTACCACCAGGCCAACAGGATTCGACAAACTCCTTATTTCTCGGTTTCAGAAAATCAAAGAATCCCATACTATCCTCCGATGCGCCACATAGGGCGTTCTGGTTGATCCATTGTAACACCATCATGACGTTCTTGTTTACGTTGTAGTGCCCATTCAATATGACTGGCGAGTTCAGTTTCACTTAGTCCTCGACGTACAAGAGATACTAAATCGGCCTCATCATCACGTAGAAGGCAGAGTCGCATTTGACCATCTGAAGTAAGACGAACACGATTGCATGTATCACAATAACTATGAGACATTGAGAATATGAACCCAATCTCCTTACCACTCGGTAAATTATAATACATGGCAGGTCCAAAACCGTACACACCATGATTTTCGGTAAGGATACCACCGCTGACACGTTCTAATTGAGCCTTCCATTCATCGAAGGTCGGTCCATGAAACGCATCCCCCTGAAATGGCATATATTCAATAAAGCGCCAAATAACAGGCCAAGTTTCTACGTAATGTAACAAATCGTGAACTTCATCATCAGTCCAATGTCGGGATAACACAGTATTAATTTTAACAGAAATAAAGCCTGCATCAATAGCACTTTGAATACCACTTAGAACGGAGTCGAGTTGGTTAGCTTTGCCCACACATAGAGCAAAAGCATCGCTATCAAGGGAATCAAGGCTAATATTGACTCTGTTCAAACCGAGTTCTTTCAATTTCTTAGCCCGCGTTGCCAATAAACTACCATTAGTAGTCATGGATATATCTTCAAACCATCCGGTTTGCTTGATACGTGCTAATAACTCTTCAATATGAGGATATAATAACGGCTCACCACCAGTAAGGCGTACAGCTTTCACCCCCACTTGATGAAATGCCCCTAAAATAGTCATCCATTCATCTACAGATAGTAGTTGATGTTGGCTTTGTGGTGTAATCTCTGCTGGTCTGCAATAAGGGCAGCAAAAATTGCACGCATCTGTCAAAGATAGACGTACATATTCAATTGTTCGGCCCCATGCGTCCTTCATAGTACACCTCTTTACATCCTTATTTAATAATGGATACGTCATCACCTACATTAATTGTACCATTTTTTAGAACTTTACCAAAAATTCCTTGCGTAGGCATAATACAAGATCCAACTTGTTTCATAATTTCGCAGCCCTGATGGCATTCTTTACCAATTTGTGTGACCTCTAATAACACCTCAGGACCTAGTTGTAACTTTGTACCGACCGGTAAATCATACAATACAATACCTTCGACGGTGATATTTTCAGCAAAATCACCAGGTTTTACATCGGCCCCCTTATCGCGCATATGCTCAATACTCTTAATGCCGAGTAAACTAATTTGGCGATGCCAATTACCTGCGTGTGCATCGCCTTCCATGCCGTGATCTACGATGAGATTGGCAGATTCAATATTATGTTTCTTTTGCCCTTTTTTCTCGCTAATGGAGATGGCAATAATCTTACCTTCAGCCATAAACTCCTTCCCTTCTTATGGGAACAAATCATCTAAATTTATCAATTTATTATACCATAGTATATAGGTGTAACCCCTGTGAGTTTAGTCACTATTTTAGGATTATTACTTTCAAGAAAAGAACCCTACCCATTATGAGTAGAGTTCTTCGTATGAATAATGGTGAAAGCCGATTAACGACGGCCCATTTCTTTAAATTCATCACCCTTATTTACGCCATTAAGCAATAGGTTAAGGAGGATGGCCATGATACTACCAAAGGTAATACCAGATTTCAAAATAATTTGAGCCCATGCAGGGAAATGTGCATAAAATGTTGGTGCTGCAATAGGAATCATGGATACGCCAATACTAATAGCAACAAGCATCAAGTTTTGATTACCATCAAAATTAACTTTACCAAGAGAACGGATACCGCTAGCAATAATCATACCAAACATAGCAATACCAGCACCGCCGAGCACTGAATTTGGAATGCTTGCTACAACGGCAGCCAATTTAGGGAATAAACCTAATAAAATCAAGATTACCCCAGATGCAGCTACTACAAAGCGGCTTTTAACGCGTGTTACAGCGATAAGACCAACGTTTTGAGCAAATGCTGTATATGGGAAGCTGTTAAGGATACCGCCAATAACAGTGGAAAGACCATCGGCACGGATAATGGATGCCAATTCCTTGCGACCGATTTTTTTATCTACAATCTCACCAATAGCAATACTATCGCCAGTTGTTTCAACCATAACAACGAGCATTACAACAACCATGGAAAGTACGGATGCCCAATCAAATGTCGGCATACCAAAGTAGAAAGGTTCGATCATAGCCACCCAATGAGCTTTGCCAACCTCAGCAAAATTAGCTACGCCCATTGCAAAAGCAATAGCCGTACCACCAATAAGACCAATTAAAACGGAAAGGTTACCAAGAAAACCTTTGGCAAATTTATAAGTAAAGATAACGATTAAGAATGTGAGGAACCCAAGACCGATGTTGGTAAGACTACCAAACTGCGGATTGCCTACACCGCCCCCCATCCAGTTTACAGCTACAGGCATGAGATTAATACCAATGATTGTAATAATGGTGCCTGTTACAACAGGTGGGAAGAGTCGAATCAAACGACTAAAAAATGGTGCTACTAAGAAAGTAAAAATACCGGCTATGATGATGGCACCGTAAATAGCGGTCATACCATGTTGGGCCCCAATCATGGCCATAGGTCCAACAGAGGCAAAGGTTACACCTTGAATCATCGGGATACGACCACCAATATTGCCAAACCCTAATGTTTGGATAAGTGTGGCAATACCGCAAGTAAACAAGTCCGCTGTAATAAGTCGAATTAAATCCTCTACAGGCAAATGCATTGCTTGCGCAATAATGATTGGTACCGCTACAGCACCGGCATACATTGCTAATACGTGTTGTAAACCATAGGCAAACAGCTTTGGTATTGGCAACATAGAGTCAACAGTATTGTTTTGTTCTGACATAATGGTCTCCTGTTCTCTAAACTACAAACATTACACTTATATCTTACGTTATTATTCGGATTTTAACAATAGAAAAAGAGAAACCTCAGAAATTTTATTTTCTAAGGCCCTCTATTTTTATATTTTCCGAACATTAAGACTATAAAAGTATGTTATCGTCCATTTATTTGTACAAGGCTAAAATGGATGCTTCCTTTTCATCTAATTCAGATTCAATTTGAGTCATTTGCGCTTTTAAATCAGCTACGTAGCGTTCATCCTTAATGCCAGATATATTGATACGCACATTTAAAAAGGCTGCCTTTACTGCAGCTCTTGCATTAATAGCTGCAATAATACCATCAGTAATGAGATTTTGGTTACCCTTCGTAGCCGCAATATAGGCAAGATCAAATATTTCATAACTAATCATGCCTATTTCTAAAGGTACACTAGCCGCATCCTTATATGCCTGTTGAATCGCAGCAGTACGCGCCATTTTTTCTTCATCCGTATTTTTGGGCAATGCCAAGGCATCCATAAACAAATTAAATACATTAGCATCTGCTTGTGCTAGTGAAAGCGTTTTCTCACGAATAACCTCTGCTTTTTGTTGTAAAAGATGCATCTCCTCTTGCACATCTTCGTAACCTTTTTTATCAAAGGTTAAATTTGCTACCATTTCAGCCAATGCTGCCCCCGTAGCTGCCGTCAACGCTGCAATAGCACCGCCACCTGGAGTAGGTTCCTTTGATGCGGTTGCCGCTACAAAATCTTTTACAGAACTCGTCAATAAATCCATATATACTCCTCAATAACAAAGGGGGCCATTGCCCCCTCTGTATACTATGTCAATACAAATACTATATCAATTACAATAACATATGATTAGAACAATCCTTTAATAGTGCCGTCTGCATCAATATCCATGTTAAGTGCAGCAGGACGTTTAGGTAAACCAGGCATAACCATAACATCACCTGTACGGCATACGAGGAATCCTGCACCGTTAGCAACACGAATATCCGTTACATCAATTGTAAAGCCTGTTGGGGCCCCTAATAACGCAGGATTATCGGACAAGGAATATTGTGTTTTTGCCATACAAACAGGTAGATTATCAAGGCCCCACTCTTTTAATTGAGCGATTTGTTTTTTCGCCTTCGCTCCAAATGTAACCCCATCACCGCCATAAATGGTGCGAACGATTTTACCAATTTTGTCTTCAATACTATCTGTTAATTCATATACGAATGTAGGTGTTGGTTCGCTGCCTTTTACAAGTTCCACAACGCGTTTCGCCATATCGATACCGCCTTCGCCACCTTTTTCCCAACATTCATTGAGCTCTACAGGCACGCCATAGTCATTACATAAACGTGTTAACTCCACAATTTCTGCATCCGTATCAGTAACAAATTTATTAATAGCAACCATCACAGGTACACCGAAGAAGCGCATATTTTCAATAGCTTTACGTAAATTACTAAAACCGTTTGTTACAGCTTCTACATTTTCCGTATTTAACTCTTGTTTTGGTACACCACCATGCATTTTAAGGGCACGCAAAGTAGCTACAATTACGATAGCATTAGGAAAAAGATCACCATAACGACATTTAATATCGAGGAATTTTTCAGCCCCTAAATCAGCACCGAAGCCTGCCTCTGTTACAACAATATCGCCTAGTTTTAAGCCTAATTTTGTAGCTACCACAGAGTTACAACCATGAGCAATATTAGCGAATGGACCGCCATGAACGATAGCTGGTGTGTGTTCTAATGTTTGCACGAGATTCGGTTTTATAGCATCTTTCATGAGAAGGGCCATTGCCCCTTCACAACCGAGTTGATGTACATACACTGGTTCACCTTTAAGATTTGGACCAATCACGATGCGACCAAAGCGAGCTTTCAAATCTTCTAAGTCCTTCGCCAAGCACAAAATAGCCATAATCTCAGAGGCAACAGTAATCATGAAATGATCCTCCCGTGGGAAACCACATACTTTGCCACCTAGGGCCACCGTTACATTTCGCAATGCACGGTCATTCATGTCGAGCACACGAGTCCAAGAAATTTGGCGTAAGTCAATTTCTAACTCGTTACCTTGGTGAATATGATTGTCTATCATAGCAGACAATAAATTGTTCGCTGCCGTAATGGCATGCATATCGCCAGTAAAGTGCAAATTAATATCGTCCATTGGTACTACTTGTGCATAGCCACCACCAGCGGCGCCACCTTTTATACCAAATACAGGACCCAAGGATGGCTCACGAAGTGCAGCAATGGCATTTTTACCAATTTTATTCAACGCTTGTACCAAACCAATAGTAGTGGTAGATTTACCTTCCCCTACTGGAGTTGGCGTAATCGCCGTAACGAGAACTAACTTACCATCTTTTTTATTCTCTAAACGTTTAATGGCATCAAAGGAAATTTTCGCTTTATAATGACCATATTGTTCAATATCATCAGGAGTAAGACCACATTTATCAGCAATAACCTGAATTTTTTCCATCTTATTTTGTTGAGCTATTTCAATATCGGTAAGCATAATTCCTCCTCATATACACCTGTTTTGTCTACTGTGAATGTATATTTGTACACTCGTTACCTTTCTATTATATGTGAAAGTATGGATTATGTCTAATTTTTTATTACTTATATGTATATTGTTTTTTCTAATCAATCTATAAAAGCACAGATAAATTAATAATTTCCATAAAAAAGAAGCTTTAACACAATTTGTCTTAAAGCTTCTTCTAAAACCATATTATATTAGAACGGGAATAAGATTGGTAATAATACGAGTGCTACTATACTAAATTGGAGATGGACTAGCACCAAGGCTATTCACGATAATATCTGCAATTACAGAACCAGTACCTGTTTTAACCATTGCATCCCCAAGGGCCATAGAGCCAGCAAAGAGCATGATTGTTTTCATATCGATAGATCTAACAGCTGCACTTTCACTAATAACATTAGTAGCAACTAATACAAGAGCACCTACCCATGCGCTTACATAGAGTTTTACACCTAATTGTTTTTCAAAAATCATAGCACCAACTGTCAAAATCAATACAAGTGCGGAAGTCCATTTCTTCCAAGATAGTACATGGCTATAATCATCATTACCTTCAAAAGCACCATCTGGTTGATAACTTGGAGCATCTGGCAAGAAACGTTTGCCAATTGTAATGATACGTACTAACCTTGTATATATGACTGCTAAAATCTATGTGATTATGTTTATAGGTATAGTGAAAATAATCCATAATAACTAATATCCCCCATAAAAAATGCACCCCTCGAAAACACAAGGGATGCATTCATTATGATATATTTATTTAACGACGGTCAACATCATCTTGAAGTTTTCTCGAGCATCAAGGCTATGAGGCACTTCAGATGGCATGATCAAGGTTTCACCAGCTTTCACATTGTGTTCTACATCACCGACGACGATGTGAGCCTCACCATCGAGGATTTGCACAATCGCATCACCTACAGTTACATGAGTAGAGATTTCTTCGCCCTTTGGTAACGCAAACAAGGTAATACTGAGTCGTTCATTTTGGGCAATCGTAATACTAATCACTTGCCCCTCTTTATACTCTAAACGGTCGCTTAGATGTAAAATTTCGTTGACTGGGATATTTTTTGTGAAAGTCTTACTCATAGAAATCACTCCTTATATAACTATATAATTGAAAAAGCAGTTAAAAGTAGATTGAAATACATTTTGTCAAAACTCAATTGATGTAACTAAAAGGATTATCCTTTCGTTACGTTTATTATAAATTAATTGAGATTTAATTTCAGTATCTACAGCAACAGAATTGAATTATATAGTTTAAATCGCAGGTATCAGCCCTAATAGATATACATTAAAGGTATCGCCTTCATGTACTTCGTGCACACCTTGAGGAATACAAGCTAAAGCATTAACGGTATATAGTCCGAGCATACTACTACTATTAAAGTGACGATTGGCTACAAAACGTGGTTGTCCATCACCGAATATAACTTTGCCTTGTACATAGCGATCAAAGGCATTGCGTTTAGATAAATCACAGTCCATCACACAATTGAGTACAGGGGTAGACCAATTTATAAGTCCTTTGTATCTTCGTAATGTAGGAACCACCAATAGGTGCCAACCATTAAAGGCAGCCCCAGGATTGCCAGATAGTCCAAAGATAAGTTGGCCTTTTGGTGTAACGGCCCCATAAGAGGCTGCACCTGGACGCATTTGGATGCGATCGTATAAGGTCTTAGCTCCTAATTTTTCATATATAAGAGGCATTGTATCAAACATACCTACGGATACACCGCCAGAGCTAATGATGATATCTGCCTGTTCAGCGAGTTCAAGAACGCGTTTAATTTCTGAGTCTAATTTATCCGGTGCATCGCTTACATGATAATGCGTAATGTGCCGGAACCCTAAATCATCTAGCAAGCTACAAATCATCATGCGATTTGAATTATAGATTTTACCGGCAGTTAAAGGTTCCCCAGGTTCGATAACTTCATGGCCCGATGTAAGCACAAGAATACGTGGCATCGCATACACAGACACATCTGTGCAACCTAGTCCGGTCAAAATCGTCTGTACCGTAGCGGTTATTTCTGACCCCTTTGGTATGACAACGGTCCCTGCGGAACATTCTTCACCACGTGGGATAATATGGCTACCCTTTTGTTGCGTACCTTGTATAGTAATTGTAGCCCCTACTTCGCCAGTACCTTGCACCTGTTCTTGCATGATAACTGTATCACAAGTATTTGGTACAGGAGCGCCTGTCATGATACGTACAGCATGGCCAGTTGTTACGGGCTTATCCCATACAACGCCAGCACCAATAATACCATCGACGATATAGTTATCACGACCAGCCTCATAAGCTAAGGCATAGCCATCCATAGCAGATTTATGAAAAGCGGGCACATCGGTAGGTGCCAAAACATCTTCGGCCAACACACATCCTTTTGCGTCGCCAACGGCAACGGACTCGATGCTATGATGTTGTTCTTGTAAAGCCTCATTCCACAAACGAAGCGCTTCTTCAACAGTAACGGCTATCATCTAAATTCCTCATCATACTTTGTATTCGGCACACCAACTCTGATATGCATTGATCTAAATCAGTAACCTCTATGGTACCTACGCGTTCAATCTCACTGGATATCAGCGATTCTGTGTACCCTTCTCGAGTTACTTCTACAATAGGAAATATACCTTGGGATCTCGTTTCTAGTATAGCAATATCTACAGGTAATTGCTGTACCAAATCATACAGATTAGATTGTTTTTCGGTGCGAATGCGTATAGCCGTTTCCGTTGGACCTGCAATTGCTACGGCCGTGGCACCTGCTTTCATAGCAAGATCCGTATCAGTTCCTTCATAATCCATGTGAAAGCCATGTTTATCGCTTTTTACAACACCCACAGAGAAACCAATTTGTTCTAATTCATTAACGAGTCGCGTCACCACCGTAGTTTTACCAGTCTTACGTTTTTCTGCAACCACGCTGATAAGTGGAACATGACGATTCGCATTAACAGCCTCTGCACGAGCCCACTTATAATCCTCTATATGATTTACATTACGCAAATAATGACCGTAATCACCTGCATCAATGGTTACCACAGGTCCTACAATATCTAATGCATGCTGCAAAGATACATCCTCTCCTGCTAAAGTGGTTTGCAATAATGGAGCAATGGATGGCTTATATATCCCCGCCATAGGCTCATAGCATCCACTTTCACCAACAGGCACAATAACACGCCAGTCATCGCCCTCTACTTGGTAGAGCCAATCATAATATAAATTAAAATCCATAAATGGCATATCTACGGCTAACACCGCATAGGCATGACTCTTACCTACAGCTAATGTGCTATATAATCCTCCTAATGGACCACTTCTTGGAACAGAATCCCGAACGATAGAAACTTTTTCTTTTTCTTTATTCGACAATGTGTCGATAATATTAGCCTGAATGGCTTGGCCTAGACTTTCATCATCACCGATAGAAATGAGAATATCATTGGCATTATGTTCTAAAGCATTGCGCAGCGCATGAGAAATGAGACTTTCACCATTTGTCCAAGGTAATAAAGCCTTAGGATATCCCATGCGTGAACTCAGGCCACCGGCCAAAATAATTACGCCTAAATTAAGCACCGCGTTTCAACCCTCTTTTTACCCCTTGATAAATAAACAACAACACAACAATATTAAGAATTCCATCCGGCACCATATAGGATGCATTATAAATCATAGAGTAGATCCATGGATTTTGACCTTGCGGTGCATAACTAGCAAATACAACAGCACCACTTGTTACGGACGCAAACCAACGAAGCGCAATAGCAACAATAGATCCGCTAACAAGACCTGTCATATTGTCCTTGAAATACCCGCACACACCAATAACACCGTAAGCAACAAGATAGTCTAGGATGATGCTTAGATAATGGATAGATGATTTAAAACCGAGCAAGAAATGAAGTATGCCATATACAATGCCAGCCCAAATACCGCGTGTACCACCCCAGCGATATGCAAAAATCATGAGAGGTACCATGGAGGCGGCCTTAATGGAACCGCCTTGTGGCATATGAAAAAGTGTAATAAACGATAATACTTGTGCAATAGCAATAGCTACACCAGCTTCTGCTATCATGCGTGTCTTAGAATGTTCCATTAAAATAACCTCCTATTAATATAATGTTAATATAATGGGCTGAACATAGAGAAAATGTACAGACAAGATACCTATAAAATTGTATAATAGCTATATGGGTGTTTTTAATATTCGGAATGTATTGAAAATTGAAAACAAATTCAGTATAATGGTACAGGTTCAATTTATTATACCTCAAAGGAGATATAGAAACTATGATTAATACAACTAACATCTTCGATTATGAAGACGTACAACTGATTCCTAATAAATGTATCGTAAACAGCCGTAGCGAATGTGATACTCATGTTAAACTAGGTAATCGTACATTTAAATTGCCTGTAGTTCCTGCAAACATGCAAACTATCATTGATGAAGAGTTAGCTGAAAAACTAGCAGAAAAAGGTTATTTCTATATCATGCATCGTTTCCAACCTGAACGCCGTCTCGACTTTGTAAAGCGCATGCAAGAAAAAAACTTATATTCTTCTATTTCCATCGGCGTAAAGCAAGAAGAATTCGCATTAGTTGATGAATTAGCGAAAGCTAACCTTATTCCTGATTATATCACAATCGATATCGCACATGGTCACTCTAATGCTGTTATCGACATGATTCAATACATTAAAAAGAATTTACCAACAACATTCGTTATCGCTGGTAACGTAGGTACTCCAGAAGCAGTTCGTGAACTTGAAAATGCTGGTGCTGACGCTACAAAGGTCGGTATCGGTCCTGGTAAGGTTTGTATCACAAAATTAAAAACTGGCTTTGGTACTGGTGGCTGGCAATTGGCTGCTGTTCGCTGGTGCGCAAAGGCAGCTACTAAACCTATCATCGCTGACGGCGGTATTCGTGATCATGGCGACATCGCTAAATCCATCCGCTTCGGTGCAACTATGGTTATGATTGGTTCCTTATTCGCTGGTCACGAAGAATCCCCAGGGGAAGAGAAAATCGTTGACGGCAAAGCTGTAAAAGAATACTTTGGTTCCGCTTCTGAGTTCCAAAAAGGGGAACGTAAAAACGTAGAAGGCAAAAAAATCTTCATCGATTCCAAAGGCTCTATCTTTGATACATTAATCGAAATGGAACAAGATTTACAATCTGCTATCTCCTACGCTGGTGGCACAACACTACAAGCTATCCGCAAGGTAGACTACGTACTTGTTAAAAACTCCATCTTCAACGGCGATCGTTAATCGGTTACTAACATGCATTTCTAGGAGAAACCATTTTAACTACGAGAAATTTATATTGAGAATATAGTACCCCTCTTTACACACAATGTAAAGAGGGGTCTTAAAATTTAAATCTAAATTAAAAACGTAAGGCCCATAGCGATAAATATGGCGGGTAATAAATTAGCTAAACGAATCTTATTAGGCCAAATCATATTAATGCCTACACAGAAAATTAAGATGGATCCTACATAGGATAAATTGTCGATAGCCTGCTGTGTCATAAGTGGCGCCGCAACATGCGCTAAGGCCGTGATCAACCACTGCGTGATACCTACAGGAATGAAGGAAAACAATGCGCCCTTCCCCATGGATGAGGTCATAACCATAACAATAACACCATCAAGAATTCCCTTAAGTAGCAAGGTTTGGTAATCTCCTGTCAATCCATCTTGAATTGAACCGAGCACGCCCATCGCACCAACAGTAAACGTAAGTGATGCAGTGATAAACGCTTGCGTAAACTTAGGGTCCCCTGTATTACCGGTTTTATCTTTCACCCAGTCACCAAAAACCGTAATCCATCGGTCTAAATCAATGATTTCACCAATCACAGCACCAACTACCATGCTGATAATCATCAACAAAGGTCCAGTAGTTTGCAAGGAACCATTAACGATAACCAGCATAAATTGCATGGCCCCGCTCATCCCTAGTAACAGCACGATGATACCACATACTACCATAAGGGTTTGTTTTAAATTGTCCTTCATAAATCGGCCACACGTGAGCCCAATAATACTACCACCGATAATGAGCCCCATGTTGATAACCGTACCTAAACCAATCATCTTCTTATCCTTTCCCTTACGTATGAAAGTTATTATGAAAGTAGTATATCAACTACATCGATAATAATCAATATAAAATATCACAAAAAAACCGTATCTATGTTTCAGTAGATACGGTTCTATTTATATTAATCATCTATTGTCATATAAACCACAGGATTGGTTTCATTGATTTCATTAAAACAAGGGCAATCCTTGCCGTGATCATTGATGAGACCACTAGCCTGTAAATGGGAATAGATGGTCACAGGTCCTACAAATTTGAACCCTCGTTTCTTAAGGTCTTTGCTAATGCGCGTAGATAATTCATTTTTAGCAGGCACCCTTCCCTCAGGATGGCCTTCATAAATAAGAGTCTTATGATTGGTGAAAGCCCATATATATTCGCAAAAGGATCCAAACTCGTCTTGAATGCGTCGAAACGCATGTGCATTGTTGATGATGGCTTCGATTTTCTTACGAGACTTTAACATACCGTCTGTACTCATAATGCGCTCTATATCTATTTCCGTATATTTAGCTACTGCATCAACATCAAAATAGTCAAAACACTGGCGTATAATTTCTCGTTTATTTAAAATCGTAATCCAACTCAGACCACATTGTAGACTCTCCAAACATAAATGTTCAAATTGGCGTTGGTCTTCATGAATAGGACGCCCCCATTCATAATCATGATACGCCTGATACAGTGGTGTTGTGGGCCAGGAACAAGTGACTTTCATGAAGGCTCCTTTCTATGCTACAACTAGCCTGTTACTAAAAATCGCGCTATACATACAATAATACCCATGCTCGCTAGATTTGTAAAGAATACCATACATCGTATTCACTGCCCCTAATATATAACTCATCCATTAATATTTTAAATATTTTTGAAACAAAATTATGAAAATTCATCTGTAATTCACGAAAAATGTTATATTGTTTTAAATATATTTGAAATACATCTGACACAAAGTCTTTATAAATCGAGTATATATCTATCTTTCATTATATAAGAGAGTATTAAATCAACCCATAGATATATATTCATTTATGAAGAGTCTTTCACAATATGAAAACAAATTACAAATTAAGTAATATGGCCGTATTTTTGCATTTGGTGCCAATAGTACATTTGAATACTGCTCCATGGGACGCACCATATCCACTAGCGTTTGCTTATAACAGTAAAATTAATCTTGATATCGATGACGCTGGTACAGTAAAGCACAAAGTGTTTAATATGCAAGGTAATGTGCTCGTAACCAACAAAACAATGCCTCCATACCAACAACAGCAGCCATCTGTAATCAATATCGGTCTAGGCCGTGCGCATAACAGCCCTAACCAATTTACAGGCAAGGCTGTGAACACCTTAGAAGATAAGGATGGCGAAATCAACATAACCTTTGATGGTGGCATGTGGAGCCATGATAACACGGGCGCCTCCTACACCAGTAAATCCTAATCCTGTTATTCCTGGTGCTTATGATACACCACAAATGCGTGGCATTTATTCTGCTGTAGTTGGTAATATCAACGCATGGCGTACGATGACGAGCGATATGAATCGTGCTAACCAATTACAACAAGGTTTCCCAACAGGTATTTGGGCTCGTATTGGTGGCGGTAGATATAATTATTCTAATGACGGTATCAATACAGCTACTAATTACACAAGCATCCAAGGCGGTTATGATACTAAAACAAACCGTGGCTGGACTGTAGGCGGTCAAGTTTCTTACCTACGCGGTTCTGAAGATTATGTATTCAATGGTTCTGGCAAGGTAAAATCCTATGCGTATAGCATCGGCGTTCGCTACAGCAAAACTATAAAGTCTGCTAATGGTTTCTATGTAGAACCACAAGCACAATTAAACTATACACACTTCGGTGGTCGTGACTTTACAGCAGGCAATGTTTCCGTTAACCAAGCTGGTGTAAATAGCACCTCCGGCAAACTCGGCCTTGAAGTAGGTAAGCAATTCGGCAATGGTAACCTATATACACGCTTTGCTGCAGGTCACGCTTTCACAGGCAATGTAAAAACTACCTATGCTAGCAGTAATGCCGTAAAATTGACAGAACAAGACCTCAAAGGTACTTGGACCGAACTCGCATTCGGCGGCCGTTATGGTTTCAATACGAACAACAGCATATATGCGGACGTTACTACCGGTCTATCTGGTGATTACCAAGCTGACTGGGGTGTAAACGCTGAATTTACTCATAAATTCTAATTTATATTACATACCGTTATATACGGCCATATAGTTGTACAACCATAGATATCTCCCCTGTATATCCCTTGCATATCTATGAGAGACGCATCCTAATATATTTCCCCTTTTTATGCAATACTACTCCAATAGGATGCTACTTCCCCTCTTATCGTAAGCTGTATGGCCTTATATACATACATTTAGATTCCGTCTAAATATTTACTAACTTTCTTACAACAATGCAAAACGCCCCCTTCATAGGCAGCCTTAAATGGTTGCTGTGAAGGGGGCGTTTTGTGATATAAATCAATTTTATAAAAAATATTAACGTTATAAACAAAAATCTACACTAGACAAGCAACCATCAATAAAATGCCAATACTTTTATTACTATACATATTCGCTTAACTGGTTTTATACTACGCTCAAACCTATTTACAAAGAGCATCAACGATATATTAGTTTTAGAAGTTTACAGAATTACACTACTCTCAAACTAGTACCAATGATTTTAAATGAAAATGCATGTTTTAGAGGTTTACAGAATTACACTACTCTCAAACTGCATTTAAACGGTATTCTAATTACTCACCGTTTTAGAGGTTTACAGAATTACACTACTCTCAAACTACTCAGATACCATCCAAGCCATGACGCCAGTTTTAGAGGTTTACAGAATTACACTACTCTCAAACACAGGTGCTATCCTTGCAGGTGCAACGACTGTTTTAGAGGTTTACAGAATTACACTACTCTCAAACTATTGGCTTTGTGTCAATGTGACTGTCGGTGTTTTAGAGGTTTACAGAATTACACTACTCTCAAACACTCGTTGATTCTGAACCCTCTTTGATGTCGTTTTAGAGGTTTACAGAATTACACTACACTCAAACATAGGTAGGTGCAAGTTCAGCGAGTTCATTGTTTTAGAGGTTTACAGAATTACACTACTCTCAAACTACGAATACGAACGCGTATTGAACGACAAAGTTTTAGAGGTTTACAGAATTACACTACTCTCAAACGCTAGGGTGTTACCGCTTAGAAAAATCATTGTTTTAGAGGTTTACAGAATTACACTACTCTCAAACTACCGATTTACTAAACATTTTAGATAATGTGTTTTAGAGGTTTACAGAATTACACTACTCTCAAACGATGATAATCGGAACAGTCGGTTCTATAGAGTTTTAGAGGTTTACAGAATTACACTACTCTCAAACATAATCAGCTTGATTTCTGATTGTGAATTTGTTTTAGAGGTTTACAGAATTACACTACTCTCAAACTTCCAGCTTCCGCTGTTCTAATACTTCTTCGTTTTAGAGGTTTACAGAATTACACTACTCTCAAACAGATGATCCTGATGAAACTGAAGCAAAAAAGTTTTAGAGGTTTACAGAATTACACTACTCTCAAACCCCAAATTAAATTTGAGGCTCAAGAGTAACTCGGGCTACCACCAGGTGTAATTCTGTATTCTCCTTAAATTACACAAAAATCATTATCTAAAATATACCCATTAACAAGGTTTTTATGAAGCTTTTCTTTATCAATAGAACCTGTAGTCAAACATACTAATCGTAATTGACGACTTAGCATATTCTGATAAAATGCATTAAGCTCATCATCATTTAAAACTAGTTCTAAATTCACCATAATATATAGTATTGGAGATAACAATGTATCCACTACTTCTATATAGGACATAAGATCCATAATATCCCCTTTACGGTTAAACTCAAAATTAAAACTACCAAGCTTAATAAGCTCAGCTGTACCTATTTTAAGTTTATGTTGAATTGACAAGGGATATCCAAATTCTAAGGAATAGTAAAAAGCGTGAAGTCGATTAACAATATCTGCTACCTCCTCGGTCATTAATAAAGCTTCTTTAGCTAATTGATTTTGTAATTTGGCTAATAGAGTCTTACTGTTTACATCTACATATAGAGGATTAAGTATCATATGCCCATATTTATCCAAATTAAAAGCTTTATTATTGTCATTTAAAATCCAAGGGCCTTCCGCACCTTCGCATTGTATATCAAGCTCTGTAACCATTCGCCGAAATACTTTACGATTTTCAAAGGATATAACCGTTACTTTATCCCGAGGTATTTCAAAATCTAATGTAGAATCTTGATACATTAATTTCATATCATGAGCACCCTCTCCGTTGAGTCTATAACCTCACTTTGCTTTTCTCCCACTACAATTTCCATTCTTGAAAATTGTTTTTCAGTAACAGTTAACATAAACAAGCTACCGCTAGGTGGCTTATTTTTACGCACATGGTCCATTATAATGTTTGCACTCGTTGTATTTAGAACCAATTTTGAGTACACAGACTCTTGTAACATAAGAAATCCTGATATAATTAAATACTTCCTAAAATTTCTATACTCTTTTCTATCCTCCGAGGTCAATGTCGGTAGATCAAACATCACTAGTATTCTCATAAATCTATAGCTCATACTCTATAAACCTAATCTGTGTAGCATCTTGCTCTCGCAATGCATCAAACACACTTTTACAATAAATACGTATAGCCGCACTAAATGTTTGAATCGTATCATTAATTTTTACATCTTCAGATAGTAACTCTATTAATGAAAGTTTTACATCACGATTGAATTCTATAGGCATTAACTTGATGACTACTTTATCAACAAAACCTCTTAACGGCTCCATCAAGTCAGAACCTAAATTATAAGGGTTAAATTGATTGCAATGATTAAGCCCTAGCTGAGTAATATACCCTAAAGATAAAATCTCTCGATTCACTGCGGAAAGCAATATAGCATATCCATAATTAAGTGCTGCGTTAATAGGATTATCTTGTTCTCGAGAAAAGGGTTTTCCAAATAAAGCATTAAAATATACTTTTGCCGCATGCCCCTCACGTTGAGTTTCATCATTTAGAGTTAACTCATCAATGTATTGATATAGTAAATCTGCTTCAACTAACTCTTGTTGTCGTAATAGGTCTGCTTGATTCATAATTTTACGCCGTACAATTTCTGTCCATATATAAGCTTGCAACTCTTTAGGCCATTCAGCTTGTTCACGACATCGTTTACTACAATTATGACTTCCAAATAATGGAAGTACTTCGCTAGCTGGATTCCGTTTCTCATCACAAAAAACAATGTCCACTTTCTTTTTAATTAATTCGTTTAGGAGTACGGCAGTGAGACTCACCGCCGTAGACTCAATTATCAACATATAGATTTCATCAATATAAACTTTAGTCGTTTCAAAGTCTTTACGAATAATCATGTAATTCATTTTAAAATCTAGCTTAGAACGACTACCTATGACTACCGTACGCCAACTCATAATAACCCCTAATACTAGCTTACTAGTTTTAAACTATAGTTACTTCATTAGAATATAGTCCTGTAATAGATTCATTTATTATCTTGAATTCTTTTAATTTTGATATATTGAAACTAACTACTTTTCTGGAGGCCTTTAAATTTACAGAACTTAAAGATAAAGTGGTATTAATATTAGTAATAAGATTTATTATATCACTTAATGCTATACATTGTTCCTCTAAAGATAAATTTATAAAATACTCTCTACCAAGTAATTCTAATTCTTGTACTTTATTCCCTTTCATACTCAAATATATGGGTTGATTTAACTTATCAACCAATATATCAAATAATTTTAAAGTTATTGTTGAAGATAAACATTCTAATATTCCAGTTAATGGGTTACATGAACTAACATTTATAACATTAATACCTTTATTTTCACTTTGTCGACTAATAAATTTATCAATTAATTTAATATAAAATTGAGCTTCTACAGGTAGTAATAGCTGTACTGCATTATCAATATAAAATCTCTCATTTGATTTACCACCAAAGTAATAATAAAATCCATCTATTTTAATTAATTGATCAAAATAAATTTTATTCCAAATAACTTTTAAATTTAGTATCTCGGGCTTTATTAGTCGGATATACTTTTCCAAATTTTCTTTATTCAAATTCTGATTAGCAATAAAAACAGGTATTGCAACAATCTCTCTTAGTGTTACACCTTTTTTATTTATATACTCAACAACTGTAAAATAAGCAATTTGAATATCCCTAACGCCACCATATTTACTAACATCATCAAATACACTATTATGAGTTTTCATACCTAAATATGAGTACGGAGATTTTGCAGCAACTAATGCCTTAAATATAGTTTGTTTCTTTGTAATGCCGCCTTTCTGCTCTTTTACTCGTCTTGTAACACGGACATCATTACTAGCCATCATTTTCTTGACTATATCCATGCTAGTATTTTTATCCCAAGCTTTTCCATCTTGAGCATTAGTAAATTTAACGTCATAATTAAACATCTTCGCTAAATTATATGTACGATTTGATCCATTCTTTTTAAAGAATAGACGGAAATTACGTGTGAATTTCTCATGATATACATTGCCAACTACAATATTTAAATAAGCATCCTTAGCATGATGGTGATGATTCAACGAACGAACTTTAATAAAGTTATTATCATGACGAAAATCTGTTACGTTCTCAGCTTTTACAAAGACTACATCAATCTCTGGGTATAAACGACGCAACAATGTTGTAGTAGCTTTCACAGATTGATTAGTTTCTACTAGTTGCCGAGCAATAAATCCACTCAAATCATCTGCTGTAAGTGGTGCAATACGTGTAAGTCGTTCATATTTTCGTTCACTAATGAGCCCTTGATATTTTAAAAATGCCCAGAATGATTTTTGTTTCATTTGAATTGTGTTATCTATTGGATATGTATCTGACTTTTTAGCATTAGCAGTACGCTCACATAACACTAAATTATCAAAGCTATCATCCTTTGTGAGACTTCGAGGATAAATATGATCAATATCATAATTATCTGTATTTAATAGATTTAAATCTATAGCATTTCCTGTATAAGCACAACGTCCCATTTGTGTATAGTATAAATATAACTTTTTACTTCTTAACGCCGCATCATCATAATTAGCCAAACCGGATTTTAACACACTAAATTCTTTATCCTGTAAGCCACTTTGTAAAGCCTCATCTTTTTTAATAGCAGAATATAAATCAGATAATCGTTTTTGACGTGAATCTTTTTTCTTCTTTTCCGATTTATTGGTCCGTGCTACTTCTACAAAAATACGGGATGGCAATGCTTTTTTAATATAAGCTACTTCATCAACAATACGCAATGCTTGCCATACTGCACGTTTAACAGCTGGTGAAAGTGCCAATTCATCGATGATATCGTGAGGATTAACCACTTGCCCTTGTGTCAATTTAGCATTTTCTTCCTCAATACATTCCATAAAAGAGAACTTATCACCTAATAGTTCCATCAAATTATAGATATCATTACGCATCAATTCAATTATAGTTTTGGGTGCACCATTACCAGCTTTATCACAACCATCGATTCCCTTTAGCAACTTTTTAGAAAGGCGACCCCAATCTCGATATCGTAATTTTGCAAGCTTTTTGATAACCTCGTCATCAAGGTGAAAACCAAATTTATTACGTAGTGTTTCTCGTAACATTTTCTTGCTTTCACCAAAGATAGTAATGTCCGCAATAATATTTTCAGCCATAGATTCATCAAACCCATCACCAAGGATACGAACCATATCACGATAAGATGTTAGATCATTTTTAATTTCTCCGTCGAGACCTGTAATCTCAGGCTTATGATTCTTATTGATATAATTATTATCTTTTAGAAACTGTTCTATGCGATTTTTGGTCATTTTCTTATGGTCTTGCTTAAATTTAGAATCAATAAGATGTTGTTTTACACCTTGTGCTAATGGTTTACCATCAATACGCACATTATTTAACTCATTGAGCAGCATAAACTCACTATATAAAAGAGATGACTTAGGTAACACATCTTCACCAAAAAGATATGTACATTTATTTGTAAGGTTTTTAATAAATGCCGCTGCAGATTTTTCTCGATCAATCTTCTCTTCAAAATTCCAAGGTGTAACTCGACCCGCTTGCTTACGCACAGCCCAAGAAAATCCGCCATTATCGATATTGTGATGTGTATTTAATGGTCCTACATAGTATGGAATACGGAATTCTAACATTTTAATCAATTTTTCTGTTACAGAAAAACCATCGGATACTGTATGCAAAAATGAAAATTTAGGCCCACATTTATCTAATATGACTTTGAGTTCTTCTAAATGTAGTTGATAAGGTATAACTCCATTATCTTTAATACGTTGTAAAGGTAATAAGGTTTGTAATTCAATTTCATTAAGTATATATTCTTTATCTTTAGAATCAGCTAACCCCTCTACTATTTTCTTAGTATATTTGTAAAAATCTTCACGACTACAACTAGTTTCTTCTGTACGACCTTGTTTAATATAGTGTACATAGTTATGTAACCCTTTTTTATCAGACTTAAACATCTCATAATAAACACTTCGATCTGATTTTAGTAAAGACTTCAATATCACTAAATCTTCTTTGTGTTTATCGAAAGCTTTTACCTTAGACTGAGAGATAGTTAAACCGGGCTCTTTAATAGACATAAGGATAATTGCATCATATACAGATTTACAATCATCAATAATATGTATTTCATCCCTCCATGCTTTAGCTAATTCATCACGTTTCTCATCGTAAGTATCTCCTACAATTTGAAGCTTTTTAAGATCTTCATCTAAATCTTCTACAGAACCGAACAAATCCGTAAGGCTAGCAGATAGCCCTAATACTAAATTAGCAAAAGCTTTAAGCGATTTTTTATCTTCCTTAATTTTCTCTTTTTGAGGTTTCCCCAAATTATTTGCTGCATCAGGTATGATATATGTATCAACAAGACGTTCTATCGCCTTCGCTTTATCTGATTTTGTTTTACCTTGTTCCATTAGAATCTCACCAATAGAACTAATTGACGCTTTAGCATCAAAGCAATTAAAGGTGATATTCTCTATGGCTTGTGCAACTACATCATCAAGTGTTGAAGCATTAGAATTAAAGGTCGCACCTTCATAAAGGAAGTTGCCACGATATTTTAAAATATGATGTACTGCCAAAAATAACTTACGAATATCGTCAGTACCATTTTCCATCAGATCTTTACGCAAGTGATAAATCGTAGGGTATTCTGTAAAGTAATCTTGATCCGTATAGTCTTCATCAATAAATAAGATGTGCTTTGATTTATGGCCTGTCGTTTTATCTTTATAATGGTATTTACTTTCACGAAGGCGCATAAAGAATGTAGGATCCACTTGTGCCATAGTATCAGCAAATAATTCTTCCAATAGTTTTAAACGCAATTTACGGCGTTCTAAACGACGACGCATAGATCGGAACCCACGTCGTGCTACGGCTGATTCGCCTTCTTCAAAAAGACGACTGCCCCACATTTTATGAGATTTAAACTTTAACAGTTCATATGACTTATTGGTTACTGCCCAGCCCACTGAATTAGTACCAATATCAAGGCCCACAAAATAATCTTGTACAGGATACGATTTCAAATGACTAGAAATAAGTTGATTCGATGTTTGTGTTTCCATAAGTCTGCTCCTTTGGAAATTAATAATTGACATTCATCAAATGGTTAACTATACTATAAGTAATCCAATTAGTTTTGGAGGTTTACAGAATTACACTTCGAGTTCAAATACAAATTTATTTACAATGCCTTCGGGCCACCCGATGTAGGGTATCATCTCAATTCTTTGGAATTGAGATTTTTTATTTTAAAGACTCTATATTATAAACTCTGTAATTCACCAAACACTTGTATCTTTAATCTCATTTTATCATATACAGACATAAAAATTCATCTTTTCCTCATATTCGCTAATAAAAAATAAACAAGGAAATATAACAAACCCCCATTATCTACAGTGATAACGGGGGTTCTTGCTTTTCACATTATACTATTTATTTTTATATTATCCATGGATGTTAGTATAATATCCATATCCCTGCGCAACTCGTAATTAGTGCTACAAGTACAGGCACAGAGGTTCGCTTCAGTAAATCTACAGCCTTAATATGTGCTACCCCTGCTACACCAACCATAACAGGGCTAATGGGACTCAAAAATAAGCCAAGGCTCACCCCATTCTGCATGCCGAGCATGGTCGTAATCGGATTTAGTCCGAGATTAGATACAATATTAGGCACGAGTGGCACTAATGTAAATAAAGGTGCTACATTACTGCCAGTTACCATGCTAAGTCCTAGCATGCCTCCACCCATAACAGAGGTTAGTCCCACAGAGTTAAGAGACAGTGTTTGAAGTACACTAACTAACGAATCAATAAGGCCTAAGCTCACCAAACCTTGTGCAAAGACCTGACCGCCTATAATAAGGGTTACCGCATAGGAAAACTGATTCCCCATTCCTTCAAAAAATACAGTAGTACTTTTAAGAACGGTCCTTAAATTACGATGACGAATGAGTTCTGCCAATAAAGCAATGCCAAAGGCAAGCATCATAGCAAGGGTTACATTCATCTTTACGCCAGGCAAGCCATATTGGCTAAAACCCAAGATGAAACATAAAGGCAACAAAGGGAATATCATATATAGCTTAGGTCCAATTGGTGCCTCAGGGATGCTTTCACACTCACCTACATCCATAGGGCCATCTAATCGATCACGATATCGTTGCCATAAAAAGTGTGCTACCGCCGTCACAACAGCCACCAAGAAATAGAGGCGTAACTGATAACCTACAAAATAGTTTGGTACCGGTATATTAAGTGTCTTAGCTATGAGCAATGTCGATACCGCACCCGGCCCTACATCCATCAAATGGCCTGTAGCGATAACTGCAGCAGCACCGACAGGACTTACACCTAGTCTCAACAGAACAGGATAGATAGTTACCATCATAAGTAACGCAAGGCTTAATGGATTAGGTACACAAATAGATAATCCCATATTAAGCAAAAACATAAGTGCAAGTACAATATATGGCCTATTAAGACGATATAAAGGTCTAATGAATGTGTGTGCTAATCGAGTGCCTGCACCAATATATTCCATATATTTTGCATAGCCTGCACAAGTCATAATCATAAGTCCTAAATTGACTACATTATCAGATGTCGTAATACGCACAATATCCATCGCATCAAAAACTAACACCCCAGTTGATTGAGATTCAGCTAAAATGCCACTAATCCAATTACCTCCATAAGCAATATACATCATAAGAATGCCCATACCAATCAAAATAGGCTGTGGTTGATACCGCTTCATCAATAATATGCCCGTAACAGCAATAATGATGAGACATATAAGTATATTCATAAATACCTCTCACATAAAATTTATGCATAACATAATTACATTGTACATAAAATGCAAATAAAAATACATAATAAAAGCACCATTATTAAATTCGATAATGGTGCTTTATATGACTTAAATGTAAATATTCTTATTTGTGTTCTTTCAACCACGCAATGGCATATTCCGCATATACCGCTGATGCTGCAGATAGGACACTATCGTCCATAGTGAATCGATTATTATGGTGATCAAAGGTGGCGCCTACCTCTGGGTTTTGAATACCAATAAAAGCAAAGCAGCCTGGTTTACCTTGTAAATACCAAGCAAAGTCTTCACCTGGCATAACCTTGCGCATCTTAGACAGTTTTTCTTTACCTAGTGTATCGATAACAACGTGTTCAGCCAGTTCACTGGCTGCTACGTCATTAATGGTTGGAGGCACTTTCTTTTCATAAATCAATTCAGCTGTAGCACCATAAGCTAATGCTGTATGTTCTACAACGCGGCGTATGGATTCTACATAGTATTCTTCTTGTTCAGGGTCAAAGAAGCGAATGGTTC